>Ga0172380_10000070_pt1 | contig 217268 bp, 188 predicted proteins | sample Leawe162metaG_FD_119747 | JGI IMG/M metagenome (GOLD analysis project Ga0172380, IMG submission 119747) | Leachate microbial communities from a municipal landfill in Southern Ontario, Canada - Leachate well 162 metaG | ecosystem: Engineered > Solid waste > Landfill > Unclassified | place... | reverse complement strand
GACGTTGCCTGAAGGCGCCGAGATGGTGATGCCAGGGGATAACGTTCAGCTGACCGTGAAACTGATTGCGCCAATTGCGATGAACGAAGGTCTGCGCTTCGCTATCCGCGAAGGCGGACGTACCGTCGGCGCTGGTGTCGTCGCTAAAATTATTGAATAGGTTGATGAGGAATAGATAACATGGACACGCAAACCATTCGCATTCGCCTTCGGGCATTCGATCACCGCGTTTTGGACAGCTCGACGAGTGAAATCGTCAGCACGGCCAAACGTACAGGCGCCCGCGTACGTGGACCTGTTCCTCTGCCGACGCGCATTGAACGTTTTACTGTACTGCGTTCACCGCACATCGACAAAAAATCGATGGATCAATTTGAAATGAGAACGCACAAACGTTTGATTGACATCATTGACCCAACACCACAAACCGTTGACGCGCTGATGAAGCTCGACCTCGCAGCTGGTGTTGATGTTGAAATTAAAATCGGCCAAGCGGCTTAATTGATAAATAAGGGAATCTGGAGTTAAAAATGAGAACCGGATTGATTGCACGTAATGAAGGAATGACCCGCGTCTTCGGTGAAGACGGGAGCCATATTCCTGTAACTGTTCTGAAGGTTGATGCCTGTCAGGTTGTAGCTGTACGTAGTCAAGAGAAAGACGGCTATGTTGCTGTCCAACTTGGTGCAGGTACAGCCAAGGTGAAAAACGTATCCAAGGCGATGCGTGGTCACTATGCGAAGGCCAAGGTTGAGCCAAAATCGAAACTCATGGAATTCCGTGTGACCCCCGAGAATATGCTTGATATTGGTGCCGAGCTTTGTGCTAGCCATTTTGTTCCCGGCCAATTCGTTGACGTGCAGGGCATAACCAAAGGTAAAGGTTTTGCTGGTGGTATGAAGCGTTGGAATTTTGGTGGCCTACGTGCATCACATGGCGTATCCGTGTCTCACCGTTCCATTGGTTCCGTCGGTTCTGCGCAGGATCCTGGTAAAATTTGGAAAGGCAAAAAAATGCCTGGACATTTGGGTGCTGAGACAGTTACGACCCAAAATTTGAAAGTTGTTGCTGTTTATCCTGAAGATGGTTTGATTCTTATTCAAGGGAACGTACCGGGTAACGCGCGTGAGTGGGTTATTGTGAATGATGCAGTGAAGAAGCCTCTTCACGCAGATGTTCCAAAGCCTGCAGGACTGAAGGTGGCTACAGCTGCTCCAGTTGCTGAAGAAACTCAGGCCGAGCCAGCCGCTGCTGAAGAAGCAAAAGAATAAGTGAGGGCGAAATGATTAAGGTCGCAGTTAAAACATTAGAAAACAAAGAAGCCGGTAATATCGAGCTCGACCCTGCTGTGTTTGGTGTCGAAGTTCGCGCTGATATAATGCACCGCATGGTGCATTACCAGTTGAACAAACGCCGCTCCGGTAACCACAAAACCAAGGGCATTTCCGATGTTTCTGGTACCGGTAAAAAGCCTTATGCCCAAAAGGGAACAGGCCGTGCCCGTGTTGGTACATTGCGCGCTCCCCAATATGTGGGCGGCGCTACGATTTTTGGTCCGGTTGTGCGCTCCCACGCGACTGAACTGCCGAAAAAACAACGTGCGCTCGCGCTTAAAACAGCCCTCTCGGCTAAGCTTGCCGAAGGCAAGCTGGTGGTACTTGATGCTGCGGTAGCCAAAGAAGCTAAAACAAAAGCAATGGCGTCCAATCTGCAAAAAATGGGTTTGGCTTCCGCTCTGTTTATTTGTGGCGAAGAGCTTGATCATAATTTTGCCCTCTCAGTTCGTAACATTCCACTCGTGGATGTTCTGCCCTGCGATGGTGCAAACGTTTATGACATTCTGAATCATGACACCTTGGTGCTGACCAAGGATGCTATTGCGAATTTGACCGAGCGTTTGAACGCATAATTGAGGACATAAAAATGGCAAAAGAAACCGCAAAAAAACAACTCAGTGAGATAGCGTACATCACGCTTACCAAGCCTGTTGTTACCGAAAAGTCCATGATGGGATCGCAAAGCGGTCAAATCACGTTCAACGTGCCGCTCGAAGCTACCAAGCCTCAGATTAAGTCGGCAGTTGAAGGGCTTTTTGATGTAAAAGTTGTGGCGGTCAATACCACCACAACAAAGGGAAAAGCTAAACGTTTCAAGGGTATCCTTGGTAAACGTTCTGACGTGAAAAAAGCGATTATTACTCTAGCCGAAGGTCAAACCATTGACGTAGGCGCAGGGGCTTAAAGAGCAGGTTTAGGAAAAGGATACTGAATCATGGCACTCAAGAAATATAACCCGACGACACCAGGTCAGCGTCAGCTGGTTCTTGTTGATCGTAGCCAACTTTGGAAAGGCGCTCCCGAAAAGTCCCTGACCGAAGGAAAACGCAAGTCGGGCGGACGTAACAACACGGGTCGTATCACCACACGTTTTATCGGTGGTGGTCACAAGCAGCGTTACCGTATGGTTGACTTTAAACGTACGAAAAAAGACGTTGAAGCAACAGTACTGCGCCTTGAGTACGATCCAAACCGTACCGCCTTTATTGCGCTGATTGAATACAAAGATGGTGAAAAGGCCTATATTCTGGCACCTCAACGTTTGGCTGAAGGTGACAAAGTGATCTCCAGCGACAACGCGGATATCAAAGTTGGTAATACGCTGCCTCTGAAAAACATGCCTGTCGGAACGATTATCCACAACGTGGAAATGAAGGTCGGCAAAGGTGGACAGCTCGCGCGTGCTGGTGGAACATTCGCCCAGCTCGTTGGTCGTGATCAAGGTTACGCCCAGATTAAATTGTCCTCCGGTGAACTGCGTGTTGTGCGTGGCGAATGTATGGCAACGGTTGGTGCGGTGTCCAATCCTGACCAGAAAAACGTTAATATTGGTAAGGCGGGCCGTAACCGCTGGCTCGGGCGTCGTCCGGCGCAGCGTGGTATTTCCATGAACCCGGTCGATCACCCACATGGTGGCCGTACAAATGGTGGTATCCATTGGTGTTCCCCGTCCGGTGTACCGGCTAAAGGATATAAAACACGTTCTAATAAAGCGACTGACAAATTTATTGTTCGTCGTCGTAAGAAATAAGTTTGGAGATGAGGTAAAGATATGGCTCGTTCAGTTTGGAAAGGTCCGTTTGTTGATGGTCATCTGCTCAAGAAAATTGAGGAGATTCGTCAAAGCGGCAAAAACACGCCAGTCAAGACATGGTCACGCCGGTCAACAATTCTGCCACAAATGGTAGGTTTGACCTTGGCTGTTCATAATGGCAACAAGTTTATTCCCGTTCTCGTGACCGATAATATGATCGGTCATAAAGTCGGTGAATTTGCACCGACCCGGACCTTCAAAGGTCACGGCGGACAAGACAAGAAGAAGTAAGGATTAGAGAATCATGGGAAAGCCAAAGAACGAAAGACGCGTTGCGGATAATGAGGCGAGAGCCTTTGCCAAATTCATCGATTCAAGTCCTTACAAGCTCAATCTTGTAGCGGAAATGATCCGTGGGAAAAAGGCAGGTAAAGCGCTGATTGATTTGGAATTTTGTAACAAACGTGTCGCGCGTGAAGTAAAGAAAGTCCTGCAATCAGCTGTAGCGAACGCCGAAAATAACCACAACCTTGATGTTGACCGTCTGGTTGTTTCGGAGGCGACGGTTGGTAAGGCGCTGGTCATGAAGCGTTTTATGGCACGTGCCCGTGGCCGCGCTGGTCGTATCGAGAAATTTTTCAGCAACCTGACGATTGTCGTCAGAGAGAAAGCCGAGTAGGGAGTAGAAAATGGGTCAGAAAGTTAATCCAATTGGTCTGCGTGTCGGTATCAACCGTACATGGGACTCCCGTTGGTTCTCCGCAAAAGATTATGCGGCCAAATTGATCGAGGATTTAAAGCTTCGTAAGTTTGTAACCGAGAAGCTCAAAGCGGCAGGCATCAGCAAGGTCATTGTTGAACGCGCTGCAAAAAACACCCGCGTAACGGTTCATACCGCACGCCCAGGTGTAATCATTGGTAAAAAAGGATCGGACATCGAGAAACTCCGTAAGGATCTATCGACCCAATCAGGTAGCGATGTATCACTCAACATTGTTGAGATCCGTAAGCCGGAAATTGATGCCCAGCTTGTTTCTGAGGGGATTGCCCAACAGCTCGAGCGCCGTGTATCGTTCCGCCGTGCCATGAAGCGGGCTGTTCAATCAGCTTTGCGTTTGGGTGCAAAAGGAATTCGTGTCAACGTATCCGGTCGTTTGGCGGGTGCAGACATTGCGCGTATGGAATGGTACCGTGAAGGCCGCGTGCCTCTTCACACCTTGCGCGCCGATTTGGACTACGGTTTCTCGGAAGCCACCACGACCTACGGGATCATCGGCGTAAAAGTCTGGATCTACAAGGGTGATGTGATGGAACACGATCCGATGGCCCGTGATAAGCGTATGGCGGACTCCGTCGGCGCAACCAAAAGAGATTAATTGATTGAAGGATTTGAGGGAAGATCATGCTTTCGCCAAAGAAGACTAAATTCAGAAAAGCCCATAAGGGTCGCATTCATGGCGACGCGAAGGGGGCAACGACCGTTGATTATGGTTCATTTGGGCTCAAAGCCTTGGAGCCAGATCGTATCACTGCGCGCCAGATTGAAGCGGCACGTCGTGCGCTCACCCGCCATATCAAACGTCAGGGTAAGGTCTGGATTCGCGTATTTCCGGATGTACCAGTATCCAAAAAACCTCTTGAGGTTCGTATGGGTTCCGGTAAAGGGTCGCCTGAATATTGGGTATGCCGTGTGAAACCCGGACGGATCATGTTTGAAGTGGATGGTATTCCTGAGGAGCTGGCACGTCAGGCTTTTGAATTGGCAGCAGCAAAACTTCCTATTGCGACAAAGTTTGTCAAGCGCATCGAAGAATAGGACGAGGTATTGGAGATAAAAATGGCTAAAGCAGAACAAAAAAATACAGCCGAAGACTTGAAAGGCAAATCAGCAGACGAGCTTAACGCGATGCTGATCGACTTGCGCAAGCAACAGATGGATATGCGTTTCCAGCAGGCTGGTGGTCAACTGACCAACACCTCCGAGATTCGCAAGGTGCGCCGTACCATTGCGCGTGTAAAAACATTTTTGGGCCTGCAAGTTGCAGCTCAAGCTAAGAAATAGGAGTTTAGGATATGCCACGTCGCGTTCTGGAAGGTCGCATTGTTAGCGATAAAATGGACAAAACGGTCACCGTTCTGGTAGAACGTCGGACCATGCACCCGATTTACAAGAAATATGTGAAGCAAAGTGCAAAATATGCGGCCCATGACGAGGCCAATGTTTTCCGTGTTGGGGATGTTGTCAGCATTGAAGAATGCCGTCCGATCTCCAAACGTAAATGCTGGAAAGTGATTACCGATCCGGCGACTTTGGGGCGTGAACTGGCACCTAAAGTAAAGGCAATCGCTGAGCCTGTGGCAAAACCTGCCAAGGCAAAAGCAAAAAAGGCATAAGAATAGTAACGTTTTGAGATTAAAGGATTTGGGTGAACAATTATGATCCAGATGGAATCAGCGCTCGATGTAGCGGACAATAGCGGAGCACGCCGTGTAGCCTGTATTAAGGTTCTGGGCGGCTCTCACCGTCGCTTTGCCAATATTGGTGATGTGATTGTGGTATCAATTAAGGACGCTATCCCACGCGGACGCGTTAAAAAAGGTGACGTTCACCGCGCTGTGATTGTGCGTACGGCCAGTGGCCTCAAACGCACAAACGGCGAGCAGATCCGTTTTGACGGGAACGCTGTCGTGCTCATCAACAAGCAGGGCGAGCCTATCGGAACCCGTATTTTTGGCCCCGTAACCCGTGAGCTGCGTGGTAAGGGCTACATGAAAATTATTTCCTTGGCTTCTGAGGTGCTCTAAATGACGCAGACAAAAATGAAAATTAAAAAAGGCGACAAAGTTGTCGTTATTACAGGCAAAGACAAAGGTAAAACCGGCGAAGTTATTCAGGTTATCCCTGATGAGAACCGCGTGGTTGTGTCTGGCGTGAATGTGGCAACCCGTCACAAGAAACCGACTCAGCTCGCTGCCGGCGGTATCCAGCGTACTGAGGCTCCGATCAACGCATCGAATATTGCATTGGCGGATCCTAAAACAGGAAAAGCGACGCGTGTTGGGATGAAAACGCTTGCTGATGGCAAAAAAGTCCGGATTGCTAAAAAATCCGGCGAAACAATTGCTTAAGGTGATTTAAATGAGCGAACAAGAAAAATATACCCCTCGTATGCAGGAACGTTATAAGAACGTTATTGTTCCGGCTTTGAAAGAAAAGAACGGCTACAAAAACATTCACGAAGTTCCCGCTTTGGACAAAATCGTGATTAACATGGGTGTAAGTCAGGCGACCGTTGATAAAAAACATATCGATGTTGCCGTTAAGGACTTGACCCAGATTGCCGGTCAGAAAGCTATCCCAACACTGGCACGCAAGTCTAATGCGTCCTTTAAAATCCGTGAGGGTATGGCTATCGGGGTAAAAGTAACCCTGCGCGGCAAGAGAATGTACGAATTTCTTGACCGATTGGTCACAATTGCGCTACCACGTGTACGCGATTTTCGTGGCATTAACGGAAAAGCCTTTGATGGCCGTGGCAATTATGCTTTGGGCATTAAAGAACACACCATTTTCCCGGAAATCAACTTTGATAAAGTTGAAGCAGCCCGTGGTATGGATATTATTATCTGTACGACGGCAAAAACCGACGAAGAGGCTAAAGAATTGCTGCGCGGCTTTGATATGCCGTTCAGAAACTAGGAACTATAAAGTCAAAGGACGACAAGAATGGCAAAGACAAGTGCAGTCAACCGTAACAACAAGCGCATTAAGCTCACAAAGCGTGATGCGTCCAAGCGTGCGAAACTCAAAGAAATCACAATGAATCGTGATCTTCCGATTGAGGAGCGGTTTGCCGCTACCATGAAATTGGCCAGTATGCCACGTAATGGTGCAAAAAACCGCATTCGTAGCCGTTGCGAGCTGACTGGACGTCCGCGCGCATTCTATCGTAAATTTAAACTCTGCCGTATTGCGCTGCGTAAATTGGCCTCTGAAGGTCAATTGCCGGGTGTAGTAAAGTCGAGCTGGTAAAATATTTTAAGGAGATACTATTCATGTCGATGAGCGATCCATTAGGAGATATGTTGACCCGCATTCGTAACGGTCAATCTGCTAGGCTGAAACAAGTCTCTTGTCCTGCATCCCGTATGCGTGCAAGTGTACTTGCTGTTCTGAAAGATAGCGGCTATATCCGCGATTTCAAAGAGCAGGAAACCGAAGCTGGCCACAAAGAACACATCATTGATCTTAAATATGATGGTGACATGCCGGTTATCCGTGAACTGCAACGTGTGTCGAAGCCTGGCCGCCGTGTGTACAAAGCCAGCAAGGACCTGCCGCGCTTTTACAATGGTCTCGGTATCACGATTATATCCACCCCGAAAGGTGTGATGGATGACCAGAAGGCACGTGATGAGAATGTCGGCGGAGAAGTTCTCTGCCAAGTATTCTAACCATTTGGTTGTTTGAGTTTTGTAACGTAAAGAGGACAAGGATATAAAATGTCTCGCGTAGGAAAAAACCCGGTAATTCTGCCTCAGGGCATTACCGCAGACCTGAAAGAGCAGGATCTGAAGATTAAAGGCCCGAAGGGTGAACTTACTCTTGCTGTTCACCCCAAAGTGGGCGTGAAAGTCGAAGGCAATACGGTCACGGTTAATCCGGCTGTTGATGACCGTGAAGCACGTGCTCTGTGGGCTACCATGCAGCGCCGGATCACCAACATGGTTATCGGTGTGAAGGAGGGCTACTCCAAAGATCTTGAAATTCAAGGCGTTGGTTACCGCTGCAACCTGCAAGGTAAAGAACTCGTTCTGCAACTGGGTTTCAGCCATGATGTGCGTTACCATGTTCCCGCAGGCATCACCATTGCGGTTGACAAACAAACCGCAATCAAGATTTCGGGAATTGATAAGGAACAAGTGGGTCAAGTGGCTGCGGATATTCGCGGTTACAAGCCGCCTGAGCCTTATAAAGGCAAAGGCATTCGTTATGTGGGCGAATACATCCTGCGTAAAGAAGGCAAGAAGAAATAATTAGGCGAATAAGGATAAAAAGATCATGCGTCACCCTGAAACAAATGCTGAACGTCGTGCGCGCCGTGTTCGTGCGAAACTGAAAAAAATTAACAAGGCTGAGCTGCCACGCTTGTCCATTCATCGCACCAACAAAGAAATCTACGCACAGATTATCGATGATGTGCGCGGTGTAACGGTTGCTGCAGCTTCTTCTCTGGAAGGGGAACTCAGCAGCAAAAGCGGATCGAATATTGCGGCAGCAAAAGTTGTGGGCACGCTCATTGCAGAACGCGCCAAATCGGCAAAAATTGCAAAGGTAATGTTTGACCGTGGGTCATTCCTTTATCATGGTCGTGTCAAGGCTTTGGCCGAGGCAGCACGTGAAGCTGGTTTGCAATTTTAAGAAGAATTAAGTAGGACACAAAAGGAACGGTGAAGTAAACATGGCACGTCCAGAACGTAAACGCGAAGAACGCGAAGAATCAGAATTTAACGAACGCCTTGTAGCGGTCAACCGTGTGGCCAAAGTGGTCAAAGGCGGCCGCCGCTTCGGTTTTGCTGCGCTGGTTGTCGTTGGTGATGGTCGGGGCCGCGTTGGTCATGGTCATGCCAAAGCACGTGAAGTGCCTGATGCTATTAAAAAAGCCACCGAGCAAGCTAAACGCAATATGATCCGTGTGCCGCTGCGTGAAGGCCGCACCATTCACCACGATGTGATTGGTCGTTATGGCGCTGGTCGCGTTCAACTGCGCTCTGCTCCCCAAGGTACGGGGATTATCGCTGGTGGTCCGCTCCGTGCAATCTTTGAAGCGATTGGCATCCAAGACGTTGTCGCAAAGGCTGTCGGAACGCGTAACCCGTACAACATGGTAAATGCAGCATTTGAAGCGTTCAAAATGATGGAAAGCCCACGTTCTGTTGCTAACCGCCGCAGCAAAAAAGTGAGTGATATTTTATCCAACCGCGATGTGTCCCTTAAAGGTACAAAAGCGGCAGTCGAGGGTGATGCAACCGCAGAAACCCCCGCTGAAGAATAGGCGTAGAGATTTAAGAGGAATCTAAAATGACCGAAGCAAAAGCGAAAAAAGCCCCAGCTGCAAAAGCAGCTAAAACCGTGACGGTTACCCAAGTCGGAAGCCCGATTGGTCGTCGCAACGATCAGGAAAAAACACTTATCGGTCTGGGACTGAACAAGCGCCATCGTACCCGTGAGCTGGAAGATACTCCTTCCGTGCGCGGTATGATTGCCAAAGTCGCCCATCTGGTAGAAGTAAAGGAATAGGTGAAGAGAATGAAACTCAACGAACTTGCACCTCAAGACGGGGCAGTCAAAAAAAGAATGCGCGTTGGTCGCGGCATTGGTTCCGGCAAGGGTAAGACTTGCGGTAAAGGTGTAAAAGGTCAAAAATCGCGTACAGGCGTAGCCATTAACGGATTTGAAGGCGGTCAAATGCCTCTTTATCGTCGCTTGCCGAAATTCGGTTTTACCAACCACTTTGAAAAAGATTTTGCAGCGATTTCCTTGGCTCACCTGCAATCTGCTATTGATGATGGCCGTGTTGATGCCAAAGCGCCAATTACCTGCAAATTGCTGCAGGCTGCGGGTGTTGCTGCAAAATCAAAAGATGGTGTTCGTCTTTTGGGTAATGGTGAGTTGACCACGAAAGTTACCCTCAAGATCGCTGGTGCGACAGCAACAGCGAAAGCAGCTGTTGAAAAAGCAGGCGGATCGGTCGAAATCATCGTTCGCGAAGTAAAGCCAGTTGTGCGCAAGAAGCCTATTCCGGGCCGCGCGTAAGGCTAAAAATTTTCAGCTTTAAAAAAGACCCGCTTTCGGGTCTTTTTTTATGCGCAAATGTTGCGTTGTGACTAGACATCATGGCGCGGGTTCGCTAGATAAGACAGGTATTTGTAACAGTAAGGACTATTAGAATGGTTTCAGCCGTTGAGCAACTCGCAAGCGCCGGAAATTGGGGTGCTTTTGCCAAAGCCACAGAACTCAAAAAACGCATCTGGTTTGTAATCTGGGCCCTGATTATCTACCGTCTTGGAACCTACATCCCGATTCCTGGGATTGACCCCGAAGCTTGGGCGAAAGTCTTTGAAGAAAAAGGTGGCGGGCTGCTTGACATGTTCAACATGTTTTCGGGCGGGTCTTTGGCACGGATGACCATTTTTGCACTCTCGATCATGCCCTATATCTCGGCATCGATTATTGTACAACTTGCAACGGCGCTTTCACCCAAACTTGAAGCTCTCAAAAAAGAGGGTGAGGGCGGACGCCAGAAGCTTAACCAATATACACGCTATCTTACTGTAATCCTCGCAGCTATTCAGGCCTATGGTCTTGCTGTTGGCCTTGAAACGCAAGGGGATGCCGTGATTGACCCTGGTATGTTCTTCCGCATATCAACTGTGATTACGGTGGTGGGCGGAACGGTATTTTTGATGTGGCTGGGTGAACAAATTACGGCCCGCGGTATCGGCAATGGAACGTCTCTGATTATTTTCTCGGGGATCGTGGCCAACCTGCCGCATGCACTGGTGAGCATGCTCGAACTTGGCCGCGAAGGGCAATTTGGCTTCCTTGCACTCTTGATGATAACGGCGATGGTAGTCGGCACGATTATTTTCATCGTATTCATGGAGCGGGCGCAGCGCCGCGTTCTGGTACAGTACCCCAAGCGCCAAGTTGGTCTCCAGCAAATGACGCAGGCCACGCAGAATCACCTGCCGCTCAAACTCAATATGTCGGGTGTTATTCCCCCGATTTTTGCATCCTCGCTCTTATTCTTGCCTATGACCATTGTGGGCTTCTCAGGGTTGAGTGTAGGCGAAGGATTCCTTGCTGATTTGGCCCGTTACATGAGCCCCGGCCACCCGGTTCACATGATCGCGTATGCGGCGCTTATCATCTTCTTTGCCTTCTTTTATACGGCAGTGGTATTCAACCCCGAAGATAACGCCGAAATGCTCCGCAAACATGGCGGTTTTGTCCCCGGCGTGCGTCCCGGTAAAAGTACGGCCGAGTTTTTGGATACAGTGCTAACCCGCATCACGGTGATCGGTGCCATGTATCTATGCTTCATCTGCCTGATGCCGGAAATTCTGATCGCGGAATATGCACTGCCATTCTACTTTGGTGGAACATCCCTCCTGATCGTTGTTTCTGTGACGATGGACACAGTAGCTCAAGTCAACTCGCACATGCTTGCCCACCAGTACGAGGGACTCATCAATAAAAAGCGTCTGACCAAAGGGAGAAAATAAATATGAATATTATTCTGCTCGGCCCGCCCGGTGCTGGTAAAGGAACACAGGCCAAAATTATTGAAGAGGGCCGTGGTCTTAAACAACTCTCGACGGGGGACATGCTGCGCGCTGAAATTGCTGCGCAAAGTCCACTCGGAGTGAAGGTCAAAGCTATCATGGATGCAGGCTCTTTGGTGTCGGACGAAATTGTCATTGAAATGATTTCAAACCGCATTGAACAGGCTGATTGTACCAAGGGATTCATTCTCGATGGGTTTCCGCGCACGGTGGCGCAGGCTGAAGAACTGGATGAGATGCTTGCGCACAAAGGTAAAAAACTTCATGCGGTAATTCAATTAGCTGTAGATGAAGACGCTCTTCTGGCGCGCATTGAAAAGCGTGCAGCAGAATCGGTAAATGTGCGTGCAGACGATAATGCGGAAGCTCTCAAAAAGCGCCTTGCTGTGTATAATGAGCAAACAGCCCCGATCATCCCTTACTATGAGAAAAAGGGGACGCTGCGTAGGGTTGATGGCATGGCGGCGGTCAATATCGTGACCGAACAGATTGCTGATATTCTCGACAAAGTAAGCTGATCCAAAAGCGCACAAAGAAATATCTTTACATCCCTCCTAAAGGGTTTATAAGTGGCCTGCAAATTCCACTTCTCAAGCCCCAAGGAGTTTGCACATGCTTCTACAAGATAAAATTCGCGACGGATTAACTTTCGATGATGTTTTGCTGCTTCCCGCAGCCTCCGAAGTACAGCCTACTGATGCTTTGACATCAACACAGCTCACCCGCACAATTAGCCTCAATATACCACTTCTTTCTGCCGCAATGGATACCGTGACCGAAAGCCCCATGGCTATTGCTATGGCCCAGCAAGGTGGCCTCGGGATCATTCACCGCAACATGACAGCCGAGCAGCAAGCTGAGGAAGTGCGCCGTGTGAAGCGTTATGAGTCAGGCATGGTGGTCAATCCTTTTACCATCCGTCCTTCCGCAACATTGGCACAAGCGCTTGAAATGATGCAGGTGCATAATATATCAGGTGTTCCGGTCACGGAAGAAAACGGCAAACTAGTGGGCATTCTCACCAACCGCGATGTGCGTTTTGCCGATAATCCGAACGAGATTGTCTCTAACCTCATGACGGCAGAAAACCTGGTCAAAGTAGTAGGCTCAGCATCCAAGGATGAGGCGCGCCGCTTGCTCCACAAACACCGCATCGAAAAACTGCTGGTGGTGGATCAGGAAAACCGCTGTATTGGTCTTATTACCGTCAAGGATATAGAAAAATCACAAACCTACCCTCTTGCCTGTAAAGACGACAAGGGCCGCCTACGTGCAGGTGCAGCCGTAGGCACGGGTGATGTAAACGGTTATGAACGCGCGATGGCACTTTTCGAAGCAGGTCTTGATGTAGTGGTGGTCGATACCGCGCACGGGCACTCCAAAGGCGTAATCGATACAGTGGCGCGTATCAAAAAAGCTTGCGGTGATAAAATGCAGGTGATCGCCGGAAATATTGCAACAGGGAGTGCCGCGCAGGCCTTGATTGACGCGGGAGCTGATGCTGTAAAAGTGGGTATTGGCCCGGGTTCCATTTGTACCACACGGGTTGTTGCTGGAGTCGGCGTTCCTCAGCTCACAGCAATTATGAATGCGGCTGAAGTCGCCCTTAAACAGGGTGTTCCCGTGATTGCGGATGGTGGGATCAAATATTCGGGCGATCTTGCCAAGGCATTAGCAGCAGGGGCATGTTGCGCGATGATGGGCGGCGTCTTTGCAGGGACAGACGAAGCTCCCGGTGAAGTTATTCTGTATCAAGGTCGTTCCTATAAATCCTACCGCGGCATGGGCTCGGTTGGAGCAATGGTTGAAGGCTCGGCCGACCGCTATTTTCAGGGTAAGGTGCGTGACAGCAACAAACTGGTGCCTGAAGGCATTGAAGGCCGTGTCCCCTATAAAGGGTCGATGGCGCCAGTTATTCACCAGATGGTGGGAGGCCTGCGCGCAGCAATGGGCTACACCGGATGCCGGACAATTGCCGAAATGCAGCAAAAGGCTGAATTTATCAAGATGACAAGTGCCGGTTACCGCGAAAGCCATGTCCACGATGTAACCATCACTCGCGAAGCGCCTAATTACCGCAGCGAGTCATAAGCGATTAGACAATGGCAGCGGCCTGAAGTTCGACAAAGGGTGCACTGCGCATCTGTTTGACGCTGAAAAGGGATGCGTTTGAAAAATGGGCCGATTGGCGCTCAAGCGCCGTAAGAACAGTTTGAGCATCTCGTGCATTTTTGAAAAAGGCAACCAGCCACTTGCTTCCCTTTTCTGTAGTCGGCCCCGAAACATAAACACCATTGTGTTCCGGAAATGAGGCAGTAGTAAAAGCCTCAGCGGCAGAAAGAGTGTTTCCCCGTACACTGACTGCATGACGAAGGTTGGGCATCCGTTGCTGGAGAGCGCCGCCCTGTGCAGCGTGGAGAATGAGTTCTTGGGGGGTACGGGTGGGAAGTGAAATCACCTGATGTGTAAGTGACATGATAATCTCCCTGATCTTTTGCCATATCTGATAAGAAATAACCTAACATAAGCTTTGGCAGCTCGCCAGAAGTATAAAAATCAATAATACGTAAATCAAAAAGGGGCAAAACATTGAAATGGCAGGGATTTATTAACCTTTTTACGGGATACTCGAGGGCAAGATTAGGCTCCATTAACTCTTACTCCCTCACAAAAAGGTATCCCCTCATGTCCGCACTTTGCAAAATTAATGGTTCCATTGTCGATATGACAGGTGATGGCGTTTGGCCACATATGTCCAAGGAAATCCGCGAGCAACTGATTGCCCGCTTCTTTGACGTTGACTGGAAAGTGCATGATATTTCACTGCAGGCGCGCGACAAAACCAATGATGAAGCCTTGAACGCCGCCATCGCGGATTTGAAAACCCATAAAGCGGCCGTCAAAGGCCCGACCATTACGCCAACAATGGAAGAAACACGAAAGTTCGGGCTTTCACAGAAATGGGATTCCCCCAACGGAATTATTCGCCGTGCGATCAATGGTGCGGCTATTCTTCGTAATACGATTGAGATCGAAGGGATTGGAAAATTCGCACCGCTCATGCATGATGTAACGATTGTCCGTCAAGCGGTTGGTGGAATTTATGGCGCTCCGAACGTTGCTATTCCCGGGCGTGGTAAATTGAAGGTTGTTTTCGAAGGAGATGATGGCTCCGTACTTACGTTGGTTGAAAACCGCAGGGTTGATAATGGCGTTGCGCTGCTTACTACCGAAACCGACAGCTCAATCCGTGATTATGCGCATGCTGTGTTCGCTCAAGCACTGTCGATGCATAAATCAGTAATTTTTGCAGGAAAAGATACGATCAATCCCGTGTATGATGGCCGCTTTATTGACATCTTCAATCAGATTTTCAAGGAAACATATGAGGAAAAATTCAAGGTCGCAGGCCTTAACTTTAACGATAAGGTGCAGCTTATTGACGCCGTTGTTTCTAAAATTCCGCAAGGTAAAATGAACGGGATGATTATCGCCCTCAAAAACTATGATGGGGATGTGGTATCGGATCAGGTAGCGGGCGAGCATAAATCATTGGGCCTTATGGACTCAACGCTTGTTTCCGCCGATGGCACACTTCTGGCGGATCCGCCGCATGGGACTGCGCCAGATCTTGAAGCTGCTTGGCATGAAAAAGGAACTTTGCTGGCCAATCCTGCCGCGCATATCTTTGCGTATGCCGAGGCCATTCGTCACAAGGCGGAGTTGAATGGGCAAGAGGATGCTGTAGAGCTTGCCAAGAAGCTTAAACTGGCCGTGATTGCAACAATTGAGGAAGGTCTCAAATCAGGCGCCCTGACGGGGGATCTAGCCCCAGATAGAAGTAAGGCGATCAGTGGTCAGCAATTCATTGCCCATGTACGGGATATGTTTGCTATCATGATTACAGGGAGAGGCGCCCTTGAAAAAACTGCATAGAGTTGGGCGATGTCTCGTTCAATAAAGCTCAAAAATAAAAGCTCCCCATGGGGAGCTTTTTCATACACGATAACTAGTCACTGCCATAAACGGTATCATCACCTTCAACCTTGAATTTGACTCCACGTTTCCCCAACTCGCCGCTTTTGGCGTAGTCCTTGAGCGCGTCCTTGATCCCGTCACAGTTGTAACCATATTCATCATTGTAACATGATTCCGTTTGTATCTCGATCACGCAGTCCTTGCACGCTTGCGTGTCGTCTTCTGCAAAAGCTTCGTTTACCCCACAGCCAAACATCATAAGGGTAACAGCCAAAGCCGCTACAATTGATTTTTGTCCCTTAGTTACCATGACACAAACCCTCTCTTCAAAAAAACACCTGTCCCATCATTCCATAAAAAAATTAATTTATGCATAAAATTTTAGTTTTTTATTGCAAAGCAGGATAAACGCGCTACTTTAGCGTGAAAAATAAATCGCTGTACTTGCTTGGGAGACTAAACGCGTGCCTGCTCACGATGCCCCTCTGCTGACGACGATAGCGCTGGGCCTTTCCATGGCTTTCCTGTGCGGTGTGATTGCCCACAAATTACGGCTCTCCCCCATTGTAGGCTACCTGCTGGCGGGAATAGCCATCGGCCCCTTCACACCTGGGTACGTGGCGGACGTACATGCCGCCGAACAACTCTCTGAAATCGGTATTGTTCTGCTGATGTTTGGTGTGGGGCTTCATTTCTCGCTCAAAGACCTGATGGACGTCCGTAAAATTGCTCTACCAGGCGCCGCTGTGCAGATAGGGGTAGCAACGGCCTTGGGGGCGGGGGTGGCCTGTACTTGGGGCTGGCCTTTGTCATCGGGATTGATGTTTGGTTTTGCGTGCTCGGTGGCGAGCACGGTCGTGCTTTTGCGCGCCCTCGAAGATAACCACCTGTTGCAAGGGGCTAATGGCCGTATTGCCATAGGCTGGTTGATTGTCGAAGATATTTTGATGGTCATGGCACTGGTGTTTATTCCGGTACTGGCCACATTGGGGAACGAGGAAGACGATAATGGCCAGCATTTGGTAAAAAGCATTGCCTTTGCAATTGGTAAAATGGCCATGTTTGTGACTTTCATGCTAGTAATCGGCAATACGCTTTTGCCGCGGATACTCAGTTATGTGGCCGCAACGCGTTCGCGTGAACTCTTCACCTTGGCTGTTTTTGCAGTAGCGGTTGGGGTTGCCTTCGCAGCCGGACAGATATTTGGTGTGTCTTTGGCGCTGGGGGCCTTCTTCTCTGGTATGATGATCCGTGAGTCCCGTCTTTCCCATGAAGTTGCCGAACGCGCCCTGCCGCTTCAGGACGCTTTTGCCGTTTTATTTTTTGTTTCGGTAGGCATGCTTTTCAATCCCGTGATTTTATGGACCCATACTTATGAGGTAATACTGTGTGTCCTCATTATCATGGTAGGAAAATCTGTGGCGGCTTTCTGGATTGTCAGGATGTTCGGCTATCCGCTCAAAACCAGTTTGTTGGTTTCGGCGGGGCTTGCCCAGATTGGTGAGTTCTCGTTCATTCTTGTGACAATGGGGGTATCTCTCGGAATATTGCCACCTGAAGGACGCGACATTATTCTGGCGGGAGCCATGATTTCAATTTCGCTGAACCCGTTGACATTTGCAGTGTCGCGTTTGATTTATGGCCTGTTTGAGAAATACAGCGACCTCGCAAAATTTTTTGACATGCGTGATAAGGATCATCTGGCACATCTTGCAAGTAAAGAGGCTGTATCTGGTAAGCAGATAGTGATTCTGGTCGGGGCAGGTCAAATTGGCGGGTTTATCTGTGATAATATCAATAAAGACGACACGGAGTTGATTATCATTGAAACCAACCGTCAACGTGTTGAAGATTTGCGTGAAAATGAACTCCATGCGATTGCAGGAGATGCGGGTATAGAGGTGACGCTGCGTGAAGCAATGATTGATAAAGCGGCGGCTATGGTCATTGCCATTCCTGACCCCTTTGAGGCGGGTCGTATTGTCGATGCTGCGCGCTCCTTAAACCCGCAGATCAAGATCATTGTGGTCGATCGTTACCACAACCATGACGAGGCCATTTTTGACGAGCACCCGATTGATTTGAAAGTTCAAAGCTACCAAGAAATTGGCCGTCGGATACTTGGGTTTATCAGTGAACTGCGCTAAAGGGCTTAAACTGGTGCGGTTGTGCGTGTTCCGGCTTCTATCTTGGCGCTGGTCGATGGTGTAGATGGTACAAAATTAGCAATCCCGAGTTTTTCAGCCGTGCGCGGCATCAAGGTGATGAGGAGGTTATCCGCGCACCCTCTGGATAATTCATCAATATTGAATTTATGTCCGTCCTTGAGTTGACCTGCGAGATAGCCACCGACTTTCCCAGCCACAAAAATATCGTGTACTTTCGCCCGAAGTCCGGCAAGTCCGCCTTCAATACCGACTTCAATCCACGCGGCATCATCCGTCTGAATATCACGATCTGTCTCAAGATTGGCGCGTTCTACAGCGCGCACCGCGCGCTCCAGCGCTGATGGCCCATAACGATGGCGGGAGAAAGAGTCGATTTGATCGGGGTTATAACGCACATAATCGTAGGCGTTATATTTGACATTGGTGGCGAGTAGCTCCATAAAATGGGGAACAGATTTTTTATAGCCTTCGCACACGATGGCGACGGCTTCTGAGCGGCCACCGGCAAATCCAGCCTCGCGCCAAGCTGTGTCGAGTTCAGGGTTATTGCCGTTATTGCGCAAAACCGATTCTATCGCCCATTCAAATTCACTGGTGCGGGTGCATCCTTCATCACTTTTGAGGTGCCTGACATAGGCGGCAATATCCGAAAAATCTCGCGAAAGAGCGCGTTCAGAACGTGGAGACGCGCAAAGATTAAACAGCTTATTTTGTGACATAACAGCACCCTTTTTCATAGTATTTTTTAAGACTGTATCATTAGGATATAAAGAAATGGTTACGCAACAAAAAAACCCGCTTTCCAGCGGGTTTTTCAAAGAAAAGGCTTATTTTACTGGCACGAGAGGCATTCCTCGTATTTTTTTGGTTCTTCGCCAAGCTCCAGTTGTTTCGGCTCGGTATCGTTTGCCTGCTTCGAACGGTGCCAGCTGGCTGCGCTTTCCGCGCGCTGGATCGATTTGGAGCGGCAATAATAGAGAGACTTAACGCCCTTCGCCCACGCATCCCAGTGGATTTTATGCAGCTCTGTCTTGTGAACATTGGCCGGCAGGAAGACATTGAGCGACTGGGCCTGACATACAAATGGCGTGCGGTCGGCGGCGTGTTCAATCAGCCAGCGTTGATCGAGTTCAAAGGCGGTTTTAAACACGTCTTTTTCTTCCGGTGAAAGAAAATCAAGGTGTTGGACAGAACCCTCATTGGTGAAGATCGACGACCAGACATCTTCGTTATCGTGTCCCTTATCTTTGAGGAGTTTTTCAAGATAAGGACTCTTGACCGGGAAGGAACCCGAAAGAGTTTTGTGAGTGTAGGCATTGGCGGCAATTGGCTCAATCCCAGGGGAAGCTCCGCCACAAATGATCGAAATCGACGCTGTTGGCGCAATCGCAATCTTGTTTGAAAAACGCTCCATGATCCCGTAATCGGCGGCATCTGGGCATGCGCCGCGTTCATGGGCGAGTTTGACTGAGGCGTCATCGGCCTGACGTTTGATATGCTGGAACATCTTGCGATTCCAGACTTTGGCCATGACGCCTTCCATTGGAATCATCTTGGCTTGAAGGAAGGAGTGGAATCCCATCACACCAAGACCAACGGAGCGCTCGCGCATCGCGGCATATTTGGCGCGCTTCATAGAATCGGGAGCTTTGTTGATAAAGTCGGTGAGGACATTATCAAGAAAACGCATCACGTCTTCGATAAAGGTGGGGTGGTCTTGCCATTCCTCGAACGTTTCGAGGTTGAGAGAGGAGAGGCAGCACACGGCCGTCCGGTCGTTGCCGAGGTGGTCGCGGCCAGTTGGCAGCGTAATTTCTGAGCACAAATTGGACATTTTGACATTAAGGCCCGCCATTTTGTGATGCTCGGGAATGCGGTTATTCACATGGTCGATATAGACGATGTAAGGCTCGCCAGTCTCAATGCGGGCCGTGAGCAAACGAATCCACAAATCACGGGCTTTGACGCGGGCAATGACGGCCTTGTCTTTCGGTGAACGAAGCGCCCATTCACCATCTTCAGCCACGCAGTGCATAAACGCATCAGATACCAGAACGCCATGGTGAAGGTTCAGGGCTTTACGATTCGGATCGCCTCCGGTTGGACGACGAATCTCAATAAATTCTTCGATTTCAGGGTGGTCAATCGGCAGATAAATGGCCGCCGAGCCACGGCGCAGCGAGCCTTGAGAAATGGCAAGAGTAAGGCTATCCATCACACGAATAAAAGGAACAATCCCGGATGTCTTACCGTTACGGCCTACTTTTTCGCCAATCGAGCGGACATTGCCCCAATAGGAACCAATCCCGCCGCCCAAGGATGCCAGCCAGACATTTTCGTTCCAAAGGGACACAATATCCTCAAGTGAATCGTTGGTTTCATTGAGGAAACAGGAAATCGGGAGGCCTCGGCTGGTGCCGCCGTTGGAAAGGACGGGGGTTGCTGGCATAAACCAGAGGTTGGAAATATAGTCATAAATGCGCTGGGCATGAGCGGAATCATCGCCGTAATACATAGCGACACGGGCAAACAGATCCTGCGGCCCTTCTTCGGGAAGTAAATAACGATCTACTAATGTAGCGATTCCAAAAGGGGTTAGCCGAGAATCCCGCGATTTATCAATCGTGATCCGGTTGCCTCGTTCCATCTGTGCGACATCAAACATAACCCAGTCTCCCCTTACGCGGTGCGCGATAAGTTTTTCAAAATAATCTAATCTTTTTAGTGAGGCTAGAAAGTGCAGAAAACACAATCTATAGAATAAATTCTACTTATAACCTACTACATCTCGTGTTTGAGATACAAGAATTTGTGAACCAGTTTTCCGCGATTCGCAAGTTCCTCTATCCCAAGACTCACCGTAAAAAAGATGCCGGAACAACGCGTTGACACTCCCTGTGTGAATCGGGGACAACTTCAAAAAACAATAAAGTTTCAGAATTATCCCAATAACCTCTGGAAAATAGGGCCGAATCTTTTCCGGAAGACGAAGCACGGAAAGAATCTGTCCGCCTATAAAATGCGAATCGGCCCAAGAATGAAAAACAGGAGCCTTTTGTATTTACAGAATATTTTTTATTGCAATGCGGTCTCAAAATTGTTACAAAAAGAAGCAATAAAAATAATGCACCGCAGCATGATTTCTGCTAAAGTCAGCCGGAAGTAGTAATGCTGGAGAGATGAGGCTTGCAAGACAAAGGCGGGCAATAAGCTATCGGGGGTACGGAAACTGTATTTTCGATGAAAAGTTGTAAAGAGGCTAAATGTGGATAAAGCAGTAACGATTATACCTGTTGTTTTATGTGGAGGCTCTGGGACACGTCTGTGGCCACTCAGTCGCGAGTCGACGCCCAAACAATTTTTGAACCTGATCGGAGAACAGACCCTGTTGCAGGCAACGGTTCTCAGGGCCATGCTGACGGCACAAATTCCTGCAGATCACATTGTGACGGTTACCCTTGCGGGGATGAAAGATCAAGTCGAAGAGCAATATAACGCGATCAATCCGGCTTTTTCCACGCATATTTTATGTGAGCCTATGGCGCGCAATACATCAGTGGCTGTCGCTTTTGCCGCTAATTACGTGAAAGAAAAATTTGGACCTGATGCGCTGATCTGGGTTTTGGCAGCTGACCACCACATGGCTGACGTAGCCGAACTCAAAGCTGCTTTAAGTGCAGCAGTTGAAGCCGCCAAAGATGATTATCTGGTCACTTTCGGTATTCACCCCAGCCGTGCCGAAACAGGTTATGGCTATGTGAAGGTAGCCGAACCCTTGGCGCATGAAGCAATTCACGCTGTTGAACGTTTTGTTGAAAAGCCGAATCGCGGGGACGCAGAAGAGTTTATTCGTTCAGGTGATTATCTGTGGAACAGTGGCATGTTCCTGTTCAAAGCTGGAACCGTTTTGGACAACTACCGCGAACACGATCCGCGGACATTGGAATTGATTGAGAAGACAATGGCCATTCCGGCTTATGTGCGGTCTATACCGTCCAACGTGTATATTGCCATGGCTGCAAACCCGTTTGACAAAGCCATCATGGAGAAAGCCGGCCGTATCGCTGTAGTACCATGCGATCCTCAATGGTCGGATATTGGTTCATGGGAAAGTTTGTGGGAAATCTCTGACAAAGACGAAAATGAAAATGTCATTGATGGTCACGTATTTCTGGCGCAATCAAGCAAGTGCCTCATCAAAACACAAAAGACCCTGATCGGTTGTGCAGGAATAGATAACCTCGTGATTGTTGAAACAGACGACGCGATCCTGATCGCCGATAAAAGCAATGGTGATGCGATCAAGGAACTGGTGACAACGCTGCGTAAGTTTGGTGTGCGTCAAGCCTTTGAATCTCCCAAAGTCGTTCAGGAACGTGCTGCTGAAGATGGTGTAGCACGGATTACTGCATCATCAGGTGCGCAGCGCTAGTCAATGCAACTGTGCGTCTGGAATCTAATAGTCTATCGACAGTGAAATTCCGGCGATATGCGCCGCATAGTCCGTGAGAGCCTGATTGGACTCGCGGTCGCGGTAGGTATAATCCATCCTGAGATCAACATTCTGCCATAGGGAATAACGGGCCCCCAAACCGGCTTCATAAATATGATCTTCACGGTCAAGGGTCGCTACCGACAGGTTTGTCTGATAGTTACTATTCGTATAGGCCGTATGCGCGCCGAGAGCGAACTGCTCCGTGAAATCATGCACCAACTCTGCAGCAAGGTTGCTTTGGAGGGTGGATGAAACGCCATCTGTATTTGTATCTTTGACTTCACGATCAAGAGATAGGGTGAAGAGGTCGGCAGGAGTTATTTGCCATGATCCGTCAAAATGAGCATCCGGCGCACTAACATCATCAAGCTGCGTGGCATCGTAGTTCTGCGCAAGATAGCCTACATACGCATCAAAACGGAAAGGACTCTCGGGAATATCACGCGATAAGCCCAGTGCCACCCCGTATCCATCTGAATCCCGTGTATAAACAGCACTTGAATCAACGCGCGTGTCGTAAGAGCGGCTGTTGAATGAGCCTCTGACATAGGTCACGAAAGAGGATATAAATTCGTACCCGAGTTTCCCGGTCAGCTCAATAACATCACGGTCACGGTCATCCTGAATGCTTGTAGTTGTGTCCTCGCGCAGGACATTTTCATAGTCGTAGGAATGCCAAGAGGTGCCTGCAGCGTAATGGAGAAGATTTTGCTGGCCCTCCCACTGCGCTCCAAGGTCAAACTGGTCATACGTCACGGGTTCTTGGAGCGTAGCGGTGGGTTCATCTTCGAACGAGCCGATGGCCACATGTCCTTTGCGGTAACGCGCATCAAGAGAAAGGGCATTGGTAAGCGAAACATCGTAGCGACCGCGCATACGGGAATCCCAGTCCACGTAGTTGTTTTTGCTCTCCGACAGATAACGCCCGATCTCGGGGGTAACGCTCATATCTAACCGATGTTTTGCAAGATTGCTTTTAAGAGCGATGCGGGGAGAGAGAGTTGCAATCAAATCGCTTTGTTCGGAGGTGGAGGCGCGATAAATGTTACTGTTATATTCAAGGCCAGTTTGGGCACCAAAAATAAGGGTCATAAGTGAAAGATCTGAATCTTCCGTAAGGGGAACCAGTGTGCGTGATGGTAAAATAGCGGCAGGACCGAGAAGAGGAACATCAAGTCTTGCTGATTCCATTCCCGTCGCGGGGCCATCGGCATATGCTGGAACGATACCGAGAAGGGCAAACACACAAAAACTTGTCAAGCAATTGCGGTAGATAAAAGGATGTGTCACTGTTTTAGCTCCTCGTGTTGATCGCTATTGATGGTTTTCAACACATCAATAGCCAGAATATACCCTCCGGCTTGTGCTTTTTCGAGCCAGTACTTAGCTTTATCCATATTTTTTTCGGTCCCTGTCCCGCGAGCATAGGCAAGCCCAGTCTCGTATTGGCCTTCGGCTTCATCCGCTTTGGCCGCCTTTTCAAACCAGAGAAAGGCGTCAGCTTCGTTGGGGACGCCGTTCTGTCCGCCGACGCGGGCAATGCGGGCAAGGCGCAGCATAGCCTTTCCGCTTCCCAGTTCTGCGGCTTTTTTATACCACGTATAGACTTCGCTGTTTTGCGAGTTGCCGCTATTTTTCTCAAAATTCTGCGCAGTGCGCAGCGCCGCTTTGCCTGAGCCGCATTCGGCAGCAATGAGGTAGAGATGATTAACCATCTCCGGGTGGGTTTCGCCGTAAAGTTTGTCCATATCTTTGGCGACAGAGAAAAGAGAGTCGGGATTATTTCCAGCCGCTTTTTTCAGCTCGGGCGCGGCGTCTTGTTTTTGAAGTCCAGTCAGCATCATATGGGCTTCAAGTGACCCTTTTGCTGCCGCCTCCTTGAAATAGACGATGGCTTTGGCGGGATCTTTGGCAATGCTGGCATGGGCAAGGCGCATAATTGAACCAAGCTTCATGCCACCTTGAACTTTTTCGTACCACTCCATGGCTTTGGCGGGATCTTTGGCAACGCCAAGCCCCTCTTCATAAGCCGAGGCCACATATTTAATCGCGTTGTTATTTCCGGCTTTGGCGGCCTGCACCATCAGGGAAAAAATATCCTCATAGGAATGTTTCTTTGGCTCGTCTGCAAGCCATACTTCGGCCAGTTCTTCGGCAGCCTTGACATTTCCCTTGGCAATTGCACTCCGGTAAAGAGGGTCGGCGTCACGGGGGGAGTCAAAGTATTTTCCATGCTGCGTATAAAGGCGCGCCAGCATGAGGGCCTTGCTGCCATCAATATCACCGTTACGGGCCATTTGGTCTTTAATCAGCGTTTCAGCTTGCACAGCGTAATTTTTTGCTTCAGCGGCATTCCTCTTAAGGTGGGCGGCCTCTAAAAGGTTAATGTTGGCAGCAGCTGATGTATCGGCGAGAGAACGGGAAAGTGCATCGACTTCAAGAGCGTGTGAGCTTCCTTGTCGTTTGTAGAGGTCAGCTAGGGCAAGCTTGGCTTGCATATGGCCATCTTGTACGGCTTGTTCCAAAAATTTATGGGCATCAAGAGTGTTGCCACGTTTCTGAGCGAGCAGTGATAAATTATAGGCCGCGGCACCGCGGATTTCAGGGTAGGGTGATGTTAAGGCTTCGCGATAAGCGGCTTCGGCATCTGCAAGCGGGCCATTATTCAAGATCACGGCGTCGCCAGCTTTGAGAGCCTCTCCTCCCGGCTTCACAAAGACAGGGGCTTGGCAGGCTGCCAGAACCAGCGAGAGAGTCAAAAGCCCAGTCACCCGAAAACCGGATAACCTCTTATGCAGGGAGGGAAAGTTCATGTTTTTCATTGTGAAGATCGCGCTAAGTGCCGTTTTGATAAGATACGCAGTTTACATTTCAAGACTCTAATTAAACACCCTTGTTATGGATTTGGTGTGAGTCGTTCGTACAAAATCCATCCCCTAAAAACTAGGGAAACATAGGCAATTCCTACCGTGGAACACATAATAACACAACAAAAAAATAGTTTATATGCACTGCACACAAAATTATTGCATTTTGGCCAAGGCACACGTTATAGTCCGGCGGAAATTCGGCTTGAAACAGGCTGAGCACACGAGATGTGTGCATTTTGGCAAATGTAGAACATATAGGTTATTTGATGGCGGGAATATTACAAGGACATATTCTGTATCTGTCGGTTTTAGCTGCTTATACGGTGATGCTCCCCTCATCCGTTTTTGACCCCGAATCCCGTGATTACCTCCTGCTAATTGGGTTTATTGCCTTCTGGCGCTATACGTGGTGGGGCATAAATCTGATGCGTTTTCTGATTTATACGCGGATTGTGTTCCCTAAATGGCGCAAGGAAGCCAAGGAGGGGGGCAGCGATCTTCTACCATCTCATGTCTATCTGTTGGTCACTAGTTTTCGTATTGATTCCGAAACGACGCGCCGTGTGTATGACAGCGTGATGATGGAAGCGAAAAACTTTGCGCAAAAACACAATATTCCCGTGACCATTCTGGCCTCGATTGTCGAAAAAGCCGATGATGTTATTATCAAAAAAATCTATCAAGACTACGAGATGCCAGTGGGTGTCAGGCTGGTAATGATCCGGATCGCCGGAACTGGTAAGCGTGACGCTCTTGCCTATGGATTCCGTGCAGTCTCGAAAGAGCGTCCGCCCGAAGATGCCGTTGTCGCCGTGATTGATGGTGATAGTCTTCTGGAGGAAAACCTCATTGAAAAATGCGTGCCGATGTTCAAACTCCACCCCCGTCTTGGCGCGTTGACAACGGATGAAGTGTGTCAGGTGGAAGGAAACTGGAGTTTTCGTGAATGGTACAGCATGCGCTTTGCGCAGCGGAACATCTACATGTCCTCGGTCAGCCTCTCCAAACGTGTTTTGACCCTCACGGGCCGCATGTCGATGATCCGCGCCGATATTCTCACCAATCCTGAATTTATCGAGCGGGTTGAATTGGACTGGATTGACCACTGGCGCCTTGGGCGTTTCAAGTTTTTGACCGGAGATGACAAGTCCTCGTGGTATCACATCCTCAAGAGTGGTTTTGAGATGATTTATATTCCTGATGTCAAAGTGCTGACCATTGAAACGCCGCCCGACCCGAATTTCTTCCGCAGCTCAATCGTGCTGATGCGCCGTTGGTTTGGCAATATGCTGCGCACCAATGACCGTGCCATTAAGCTCGGACCGAATAAAATAGGATTTTTCCCGTGGATCAGCATTATTGACCAGCGTATTTCCATGTGGACGGCCCTAACCGGTATTACGGTGACTCTGCTGGCAACCTTTACAACAACGCCCGAAGCTTTTGTTTTCTATATTTACTGGATGTTGCTCACCCGCTATATTTTGGTGTTGTCTTTCCTTACTTCGCGACCCTCGGTCAGCGCGCTTTACCCCTTCTTTTTGTACTATAACCAGATTGTCGGGTCATTGGTGAAAACTTACGTCCTCTTCCGCCTTGACAAACAGCGCTGGACACGGCAGAACACAACACTGAATTCTGATCGCACGTTGCTTCAGCAACGCCTGATCGATAGCGGCTCTTTTTTTATGCATGCGTTTTCTTTTGCGCTGTTTGTTGTGGCCTTAGCCACCATCAGTGGAATTTTAAAAACACCTGACTTTTCCTACTGGCTTACCGTGATAGGGGTATAATAGATGACTAGCACACCAAATCTTGTTCATGAAGCAGACGCACAGCGCCACCATGTGCGTGTTAAGCTCCCGGCAAACATCGAGATCGGCGGAGTCTCTTACGAGATGAAAGACTGGTCAACAGCAGGAGCCAGCGTCAGCGTCCCTACCGGAGCAGATGCGGCCATTTTCGCTGATGGCAAGGTTCATGATGCGCGCCTCATGTTTAATCTCGAAGGATTCTTCCTGACCGTGCCGATGACTGTTGAAATGCGTCACGCCGGAAATGAAGATGGCGGAAAACTTGTTGGCATGCGTTTTATCAATATGTCGAAAGAACAAATCGTAGTGATGCAGCATCTTGTAGGCAGCTACGTAACGGGGGTTCTCAGCTCTGTAGATGAAATCATCCATGTGCTCTCGCGCAATAATTTCACCAAGCCGCGTCAGGTACCCAAGCGCGACGAAGACGTGTCTTTTGGCGAAAAACTTTCCCTGACTGCTAGAAAGATGGCAATTCCGCTGATCTCGATTGGCCTTCTGGCGTATGTCGGAACCGCAGCGTTTGAACAGAAGTTTGTTGTTGCGGCAGAAAAGGCGGTTGTAACAGGCGAAGGTGTATCTGTCGCGGCTCCAGCTGGCGGGGTTGTTAATTTCAAAGGCCTGCACAGCGGGGATAGTGTGAAAAAAGGCGATATGTTGATGACCGTTCTTTCGGATGGCGGCACCATTACTGGCGTTGACAGCCCTTGCGACTGCGTGATCGAAACCCGTTCGGTTGAAGCTGGGGAAACAATCGGCAAGGGCGGCATTATGATGCGCCTGATTCCGGTCAATGCTCCTCTCCATATTGAAGCTTTTGTAGGCTATAATGATGCGATCCGTTTGGCCAAAGGGCAAAGCGCAGTTATTCGTGCGCCGGGTTCACAGCAAAAATTTTCAGGAGTAATCAAAGGAATTTCCATCAAAGCAAATACAGGTAATCAGGCGCGTGTCGTTATCGAACCTGCCGAGACAATCCCCCTTGATATGATCGGTGTGCCTGTCGGTGTCAAAATCAACACAGTAGCTGGAAAATCCACGGAGTAATCCTTAAATGGTAAAGCATACCCTCTCTACTTCCGCCATGTTTATCGCTCTTGCCGCTTTTGCGTACGGGGCAGGTGGGGTATGCATTGTTCCGCAGGCAGCTTACGCAGCATCAGCGGATACAGGGATTGAGAGACTTCTCCTGAATGCCGAAGCGGAAACCGATAAGGAAAAGTCCATCCAGATGTTGCGTGCACTTCTTGGGCGTGATGACCTTGCGGCTGCAAGTGCAAGCCAGCCAGCTTTATCTGCGTGGCGGATACGGGCCGCCATCGTTGAAAACTATCTCTTCCTCTACAGGGCAGAGAAGGATATGGATCATCTGGAGAAGGTGCAGGATTTTATCCGCACATCCTATAGTAAAAAGGATGAGCAGGCATGGGCTTACCTTTATGTGCTGGGTGCGCTTGCCGATGAAAAACCGGAAGAGGGGAGCAAAGTACTGACGCGTTTTGCGGAGGAATTGATCGATGGCGCTGAAGAAAATATCAAAGCCATCAAAGATCAAAAGACCCGCGAAGAAATCGCTTATACTTTTGCGCTGGTTCTCACAAATCAGAAAGACGATAAGCCGGTCTTTGATGCCCAACATCTGAATATGGCACATACTCTCGCGGTGGACATGAATGATCCGCTGCACCGTATGCAGATTATGCGCCGCCTTGCAAAAGCAGGGAAAATTATTGCAGGGTCTTATCCCGCGCTTTACGCCCCTGTATATAAACTTCTCGAAGAGAAAAAAATTGATGCGGATGATTTGATCGACATCCACAATGAAGCTCTTGAAAATGACCAGTTTGATCTGGCTCTGACCAGTTTGCTGGTGATAAAGGAGCGGGGTGACCGCGCAAATGAGATGTTGGCCTTCTCCAAAAGTATGATGGAAAAAAATGAAATCTCGCGCGCACGCCGCATTGCCGAAAAAATCGATTACGAACCAAGAGCCATAGAGGCATGGTGTGCGTTGGCTGAGCATTATGCAGCAAGCGGCTATCCTCAAGAAATGATACAGGCTTACGCAAAAGCGGAAGGCTTGATTGGTCAAATCACCAAGCAGGAAAATGTCACCAAAGCCCATAAGACAATTTCTGACAGCAAAAAGCGCGTAGAAAAACAGGCTGAAAAAAAAAGTAAAAATATCAGCGATTCCAGCCAAAAACAGGCCGATATAGCCCTCAAAGCGATCGCTACAGGTGATGTCGTCGCTGCTACAGAGGCGGCCAAGCTTATTGCGGATCCAATTTTTCGCGCAGCAACCTTCCGCCAGATTGCCGAAACCCAAACGAGACGCATCGATAAATTTGCGCTTCTCGATAAGCAAAATCAGAATGAAAATCCGGAATGGCACTGGCTAAAGGCCGACGAAAAAAAAATCGGCGATGCGGATGCCCAAAAACTGGTCGATTTCGAAGGCGTGATTGAAAAAGGAATTAATACCGACCCCCAGTCCTACACAGTGGTACAGGCTGTTCCCTCATCGCTGGGGCAACGACTGCGCAATGAGCCGTTGGTTGAGCGTTTAACGGCGAATGGTGATACGGTACGCGCCGCAATTCCCCTTCCGGGGGATGCAGAAATTGTTCGTTCCTATTTCGAGAATAACCTTTTCAATAGCAAGTTCTACGAAGTTTACGGTAATGCGGGCGCCACAGAGCAGCAAAATCAGGCCGCGCCCGAAGCAATTATCATCGAAAGCGGCATTACCGATATACCAGCGCTTTATGATGAACTGAAAGATAAAGGATTTAATGATTATCTGGTGAAGGAGGGCGGAACCTACACATTGCGCCGTCCGCTGGTGGTGGGGCCGCGTGCGGCGCTGGTTGTAACGGGTGATGAAGTCAGAACACTCAAAATGTCGACCGAGGCCGGGGCGTATATTGTTGTATCGGGAAAATTCTATTTTTCGGACAGCAAACTCATCGGTTGGAGCGAAAGCAAGGGCGAGCCGCAATGGGCCGAATATAAAGACAAACGCAATTTCCGTCCTTTTATCACCGGATGGAGCCAGTCCGAAATGTATATCGCCGACTCTGAAATTGTTGCGCTGGGCTACGGCAACGGGAAGTCATATGGCATTTCTTTCTCGGCAGGGCCCAATGCGTGGTTCAAATTCGGGTTTGATCCACATGAAAAACGCCCAACGGCGATCATGACCGGAAATTCCATTCGCAATACGCTTTATGGATTTTACTCATATGAAGCGGATGATGTGGTTCTAAGCGGTAATGAATATATCGACAATATCGTTTATGGCGTTGACCCGCATGACCGTTCACACCGCCTTGCCATCGGCTATAACACGGCCTATGCAACGCATAAAAAACACGGAATCATTATCTCGCGCGAAGTCAATGACTCACTGATCTTCGGTAACATCACCTTTGAAAACAAAGGAACCGGTATCATGCTTGATCGTGACAGTAACGGTACATTGGTGTATGGCAACACCAGCTTCCACAATAATCAGGATGGTCTGACCCTCTTTGAAAGTGACTGCGAAATTGTGGCGTCCAATTCTATTTTTGAAAACCATGGTTCGGGTTTTCGTATTCGTAACAGCTATAATATCGGGCTGTTTTACAATGACCTCGTTAAAAACAATGCGTCGGGTATATCCGCCTACGAAGGAACCCTTAAAGGCGATCCCGCACACAAATTTCGCGATTTCGATCTGGATCCTTATGATGAATTGGCCGGAGTTGCTGCAATTGGTAACCGTATAGACTCAAACGGAACGGGTCTGACCGTTGAGGGAATCGACGGGCTTTTTCTCAAAGGGAATGAGTTTGTCAACCAGTCGCCTAAAATCCTGCGCGGCCTTATGTTTGATAAAAATCCTGAAATGCTCTCCCGTTACGATCAAAAGACAAATGGTGTTGCTGCTGGGGCGAGTTGTCCGGTCATGCCTGAACCACTCTATGTCCAATCCTGCAAATTCCGCGAGAACGGAACGCTCAAAGGGGACGGCATGGACCATTTGGTTGACCGGATAAAGACAAGTGCGTGTGCAAAATCCGTAACAGCCGAGAAAAAAACGTTACCTAGCGAGGCCGAAAATGAAGAAGAATAATGTGATTGCAGTTTTGGCTGTGTGTGTGATGCTCTCTTCCTTGACAACACAAGCGGCTGCAAAGTCGGGTGGTTTGCTTGATGTTGCTGCCCGTAAAGAGCAACTGGCATCGCCAGCTTACGCAGAAATCCGCAAGGCCTGTATGGCAGAAGACATCAGCCAGCCGGACGAGGATATTCCCGAGCCAGTTGATGGCCTTAAAGAAACTGAAGGTTACGGCACCGACCGTAGCATGAGTGAATTTTCATGGTTCATGATGATCAGTGGTGGCCGCGCTTTGGCGGGTGATAAAAAAGCGGAAGAGCAGATTAAAAAGGCACTTCTTGAATGGGCTGAGGCCAAAGCGCTCTATGAAACTGAAGAAGTACATGATGCTTATTATGCACTCAAGCGTTCTTTGCTGCCGATGATTGTCAGCTACACAATTGTAAAAGACAGCTTGTCATCCAGTGAACAGCAGAAAATTGAGAACTGGATCGATCCGCTTGTCCGCAAAATCGACAAGAAATTTGATGGTGATGTGGACATGAACAACCACCGCTATTTGGCCGACTCGGTGCTCACTCTGTGGGGGGATGTGATTGGCGATGATGAACTCTATAGCAAGGGCAAAGAGCGCTACGAGATTGCTCTTGACCAGATGGATAAAGAAGGAGCACTGCCTCTCGAAACGCGGCGTGGCGCACGGGCGCTATGGTATATCCGTCAGGCCATTACCGATTTATCTGTGATCGCCGAAATCTACGAACGTAATGGCGATGACCTCTATGGTCTGAAAAAAGATGGTAAATCGTTGCCGCTTCTCACCAACTACTTTGTCTCGGCTGTTCGGGCACCGCTAGTGGTAACGCCTGATGCGTCGCAAAATTATATCCCGGGTCCCTCGGATTATTTTATCCAGCAGGATATGGGTTTTCTGGCGCGCCGTGGCGGAAAACGTAACTACATGTCCTTCGCGCATTTGTATATCAAACATTATGGCATGCAGGAATTGTCGGCAGCGCGCCTGAGTGCTTTGATGAAAGAGACAGCCTTTAAAGAAGTCCCCTTGATCGATGATTACATCGGCGGAAATGCCACCTGCTTCTGGGGGCAACCATGATCTATCGCGTAGGGCTTATCGCAACCTTGCTGCTGGGAAGCTGCCTGTGGCAGGGAAGTGTGCAAAAAGTATGGGCTTCTGCCGATGAATCCTGTCCATCTGTTGCATCTACGGCAAAGATAAACGCGCCAGTAGATATAAAAACCCTCGAGGAAGACGCGGCCGATGGTGATGTTGATGCGGCCCTCAATTTGGCGCAGGAATATACCCTGACAAAGGATGTAAAAGCTGCCGAGAAATGGTACCGTTTCGCGCTGTACAAAGGTGATGGACGCGGCTCTCTTGGCCTATACGATCTTCATAAATCAGGACTGTTGAAACTCGACGATGCTGAAAATGTGCGCCAGTACGGATTAAACCTGATTGAGGAAGATGCCCGTAAAGGAAATGGTGGATCAGCCATCACGCTCGGACGCTTTGCCCTCTATGGTGAGAACAGACCTAGAAATGCCGACGAAGCCCGTGACTGGTTCACGCTGGCCGAGAAGGCTGGAAAACCGATGGCATCCTATTTTCTGGGGCTGATGTATTCGAACGGGCTTGATTATGACTCGCTGCCACGCGTTGCTTTCCATTATTTCGAAAAAGCTGCGGCGGCGGGGATAGCTCCCGCCACGCGTCAGGTGGCAATTGCTTACCATACCGGCATTGGCGCAGAAAAAAATCTTGAGAGCGCCATCACCTGTTATACGCGTAGCGCCGAGCAAGGAGACATGCTCGCCATGCGTGACCTTGGAAATATATACCGCCACGACCGTCCCAATGTGGCCTTGAGTGAAAGCTGGTACCTGAAAGCAGCGGCCTTGGGCGACCTCGATTCCCACTATATTCTAGGACAGATGTATCAAAATACGCGTCCTGATGAATCGCGCCGCCACATGGAGTCGGCAGCAAAATTAAAACATCACCTCGCGCGCGTTGCGGTTGATCCAACTTACGTACCACATGAGTAAGACTGATGGAATTGATACACAAAACAAAGCCAATCGTGGCCATCTATATGCTCGCCTTCCTGATGTTATGCTGCATAGCATCACTGGCGACATTTGTTCTGCGGCAGGATAAACTCGCACCGGATGAGACTGGATTTCTGCCGTTTTTAAGCGGCAAGGTTATCGCCAGCTTTGAGAAAAAATATGAAGAAAATCTAATCATCCGTGACCACATGATCGGTGTTTGGGGAGCTGTGCAATACGGCCTCTTTAAAAGTGGCGGGAAAAAAGTCGTGGTAGGCAGCAATGACTGGCTATTCACCACTGAAGAGTTTGACCATCAAACTGAAGGACAAAAGGCTGAGGCGCGCCTTCTGCATCTTGTTGAAAGCGTCAATAATCACCTGAAGGCTCATAACATCCAGCTTGTTGTGGCTTTGGTTCCGTCAAAGGCGCGCATTTATCCCGAATATCTGGCAGGGCATCATGTGTCAGCGTCACGCTTGGCCGTTTATGAACGTTTCCATGACGCTGTGACTGCAATGGGAATTCAGGCACCTGATCTCGCACAGCTATATTTGGAGCATAAAAATGATGGTGTTCCCCTGTATTTGCGTCTTGATACGCACTGGACACCCGAAGGGGCGGAGCTTGCGGCAAAACAGATCGCCACTGAAGTGCCGGAGGGTTTTCTTGAGAAAGTTACTTTCACGACAGACAAAAAATCTGCCGAAAAAATTGAGGGTGACCTTGAGAAGTACATCAAGACTGGCCCCTTCAGTTTTTGGCTATCACCAGAGCAAGATAAGATCGAACGCCGCGCGACAGAAAAATCCGGAGAAACATCGGATGCCGGACTTTTCGGCGATGAAGTCATTCCAGTCGCTTTGGTAGGCACGTCCTACAGCGCCATCGACAAATGGAATTTTGAAGGGGCACTAAAAGAAGCCCTTGGCGCTGATGTGCTTAATCTGGCTGATGAAGGGCAGGGCCCACTCCAGCCCATGGCCAAGTTTATGAAAGAAACGGATTTTGCGGCGACGCCAATCAAACTGGTCATCTGGGAAATTCCCGAGCGCTTTGTTCCCGTATCATATAACGATATTGTGTTTCCAGAATTTATTGAGGCAAAAGAATAATGGTTTTCTCGTCAGCAATATTTATCATGGTGTTCCTGCCGCTATTCCTGCTGGTCTATTATGCAACACCAGCGCGTTTCCACTCACACATGATTGTAATCGGAAGCTACGTATTTTACGGCTGGTGGCGGGTTGATTTTCTGGCGATGTGCGCCGGTGTAACCCTGTTTAGCTACTTGGTTTCCAAACAGATTGTAAAAAGTGAAGCTCATAAAAAACACTGGTTAATTTTAGGGGTCTGCGGCAACCTGATGGCGCTCGCCTACTTCAAATATTTCAACTTCGGAATCGATTCGCTTAACGCCCTTTTGGGCTACGCGGGGCAGAGCGGGTTTACCGCATGGCATGTCATTTTGCCCATCGGTATTTCATTCCACATTTTTCAGGCCGTAAGCTATCTGATCGATATTTATCGCAAGGATGCTCACCCTGCGGATAAGTTTATCGATTTTATGGCCTTCTCGTCATTGTTCCCCCAATTGATCGCAGGCCCCGTCATCCGCTACAAAGACTTGGAAGACCAGTTCCGCAGCCGCACCCATACGTGGGAAAAATTCAACGAAGGGGCAATCCGCTTTGCTATGGGTTTTTGCAAAAAAATCTTTATTGCCGATACATTGGCGCCAATTGCCGATGCTGCCTTTGCCTTGGAAAATCCAACCCTCGCCGACTCATGGCTCGGTATCCTTGCCTACACGGCGCAGCTTTATTTTGATTTTTCGGGCTACAGCGATATGGCGATCGGCATTGCCTTGATGATGGGGTTCCGTTTTATTGAGAACTTCAATCATCCCTATATAAGCCGCAGTATCACCGAATTTTGGCGGCGCTGGCACATCAGCCTCTCGACATGGCTGCGCGACTATCTTTACATTCCGCTTGGCGGCAACCGTAAGGGCAATGTTCGTACCTACATTAATCTTGTGTTGACCATGGTATTGGGTGGTTTGTGGCATGGTGCCAACTGGACATTTGTCCTCTGGGGAGCCTGGCATGGCGGGATCATGGCGGTAGAGCGGGCCTTGGGTGCCAAGAAAGAAACACCCTATCCGAAAATGGTCGCATTGCCCCTCACCTTGCTGATGGTCTTTATCGGTTGGGTACTGTTCCGCGCACCGAACGTGACTTCGGCGTTGTCCATGTATGCGGGGATGATCGGTCTTCAGGGAGGCGCTTTGTCTGACCAGATGGCATGGACGATCACGAATTTCCAGATTGTAACGCTGGTAGTGGCTTATATGCTGATCCTTATGCCGCTGGTCACCGCCCGCCGCGCGCAGCCTGCACCTGTTGTTTGCGGTGAGAAGACCACATGGGCTTATGGACTCTCAAACGCCCGCCAGATCGGTATATGTGTGCTATTTACGCTGGGCCTTTGTAAATTGATTGCCCAATCTTTTTCACCTTTCCTGTATTTCCAGTTTTAAGGAGCAGGAGATGTTGACGCTAACAAGACAGACTGTTAGAAGAGGACATACAAAAATCGGGTGTATCATGTTCAGGCCAGCCACTTTTATGACGTTGCTCGCATCGTCGGTCATTCTTTGTAGCAGCTCGGCTTACGCCGGAGGTAAGGTCGAGTTTGACTGCCCCGATCTGCACAACGAAAAGAAAAGATCAATTGAACCGCTCTTCCAAGGATATGATGGTTGGTTCTTCCGTGATAATGACTTGAAGATGGATTTTTCCATCTCGCCCGAGACTGCCGGATATTTTGGGCGTTTAAATAAATCTCTTGATAAAAAAGGTATTAAACTTGTTTTTGTACCGCTTCTCTCGCGGGCCTTGATGGCACCCGATCAGGTAAATCATGAGGATATTTGGCAAGAAAATTATGACGTTAATTTGGCACGTCATTCTTATGCAGCACTGGTAGCGGATTTGGAGGGGCAGGGTATAAACATTATAAGCCTCCTCCCTTTGTCCGAAACATACGAAAAAGCAGATCCGTATCAATATAACTTTAAACGCGATATTCACTGGAAGCCCGAAGGGGCGAAAATCGTGGCGGGTATTGTGGCGGATAACCTCAAAAAAATTGATGGTTACGACTCCCTTACAAAAGTAACCACGCTCTCAAAAGAGCGTGCACAAGTTGGCCGTGCTGGCACGATCACGGAAGAGCTTCAAAAACTATGCAAGGGTGATATTGAAGCCGAACCGTTCAAGCCATTTGAAGGCGAACGCGTGCTGGATCAGAATGCTGATTCTCTCTTTGGTGCGGCGGAGACGACAACACCGTTGGCTCTGGTGGGAACAAGCTTTAGTGCTGTTGATGAATTTAACTTTTTGCCCTTTCTGGAAGAAGGATCAAAGCTGGAAGTTGCCAATTTTTCAATCCCTGGCGGGGGGATGTTTACGTCTCTCATTTCCTACCTTTCGTCGCCGTTCTTTCAGGAACACACACCGCCGATTATGGTGTGGGAAACGCAAGTCGTTTACGACTTTAACAAAGGAACTGAAAATTTCTTCCGTCAGGCCATTCCCGCAATTGAAGGACCCTGCGCGGGTGATAATATTATCGCTCATAAAAAAGTGGAACTCACGGGTGAAGATAAGCCGTATATCGTACTCGACGGTTTGAAAAAACTTGGTGTCAGCGGTAATGGCTATTATATTCATCTCGTGTCGGACAATCTTGGTTTTAAGCAATTTACGTTTGAAATGGACTACGAGAATCAAGACGGCGAATGGTTTCCTGTTGACCGCAGTGATCGCTACGACAATAAGGGTCACTATTATGTTGAGTTGTCGGACAAAATTTCAGCGCGGCTTGATCGTATAACAATGAAAGATGTTCGGAACACCCGTGCCAACCTCGATATTACGCTGTGTAAGGAACACGTTGTTCCAAAAAATCAACCATCACCTGACAACACCCCAAAGGAGAAATAATCATGAAATCTCTAATCGCTTTTCTGAGTGTTCTTATCATCTCGTGCGCATCCTATGCTGGTGAAGAAGATTTGTATGCTCCTGTACCCCCAGCTGACTCATCCTTTGTTCGTACGGTTAATATGATGGATGATAAGGCTGCAAAAATTGATATTGATGGCAGTTCTTTCCCGACAGGTGAAAATCCACAAGTCTCAAATTATGTTGTCATCAAGCAAGGAAGCCATACAGTAAGCGTTGCAGGAAAAGGTCAACCGACCACTATAGAAGCCAAGAAATATTATACGGTTGCTGTAATGAAGGACGGTACCGTCAAAGTGATGTCTGACGCCCAAATTGAAGATCCATCAAAAGCCATGATTTATTTTTATAACTTCTCGGATCTTGCGGCCGCTACCTTGTCGGTACCAAGTCACAAGGCAAAAGTCTTCGAGAATGTTAAGGCAAGCGAATCGGCATCGCGCGTTATCAATGCAGTTGCACTTGATGTTGCAATTGCATCGGCAGAAGGTGACGTCGCCAAAGTGGATAAGGTAGAACTCAAACGTCAATCCGGAACCAGCGTATTCCTGATGGGTGAAAAAGGTCACTACACGGCCTTTGCGGTCATGAATAAAGTGGCCCAATAGAAAAAAGTAGAAAGAAAAAGTCAGGTCAGGCAATGTCCAAATACCGGAATATGTTAGGTGTGTCTGTCGCAGTCTTGGCGCTGATGTGCGCGCGGCCTGCTTTGGCCACAGGCGATGTCGGGATATTGCCCCCTGATCTTGATTATAAAAAAGTATGTATCCCTCCCGAATCTCTGCAAAAAGATGATTTTAACTGGACAGGAAAGACAGCCGCAACATCAGGTTTGCCACCCGAGCGCTTAATTAAAATTGCGCAACTTTACTACAATGGTTCAGGAGAAACCCCGCCAGATTATCAGCGGGCTAGTGACATTGTTGAGTATCTTCTTGTTCATGGAGGCGATGTTCGGAATGAGGCTTTATTCCTGAAATACGATATGTTGCTCAAGGGGCGATGGTTTCCCCAGAATACCAACATGGCAAAAGCCATTTTGGATGAACTCATTCGCAACAATGACGCTAAAGCGCACAGCCGCTATGGCGATCTTTATGTTGACGAGGGCGATTATATAAAGGCGGCTGAACACTATAAAAAAGCCTTTATGGCGGGTGAACCGACAGCATCGCTGTCTTTGGCTTACCTCTATCACGATAAAAAAATACCGGCGACAGATGCGGAAATTGATGCAGCGATCATGCAGGCACAAGACGCCGCCATGCAGTACCTCGTGCGCGGGAACTGTCATGCTCTGACCTTGTTCGGATTGATGTACGGACGATTGAATAATCTTCCCCGCTTTGAATATTACAGCGCTAAGTGGTTTGAAAAGGCGGCGCTGATTGACGAGATCGCACCCAAACTTGCCCTCGCCACGATTATCCAACGCGGCTACGTTTTGCCCTATGATGAGAAACGTATTCTCGAACTGTGGAGAGAAGCTGCGGCACTTGGTTCTGACCGCGCCATGTTTTTGCTCGGGGAACATGCCTTCTTAAATCATAAGAGCGATGATGATTTAAAAAATGCCGTTGTTTGGTTTGAGAAAGCGGCTGCCCGCCGTAATATCAAAGCGATGGAAATGCTAGCCTCGCTTTATGATGGACGTTATGCATCCCTCAAGGATAGGGCAAAAGAGAGAAAATGGCTGGAAACAGCCATAGAGCATGAGGATGTCAAAGACTTCACGATCATGAAGCTGGCGGATATTTACGAGGAAGACGCAAATATCCTGCCAGAAAAAATTGTGGCCCTCTATATGAAGGCCGCTGGCAAAGGCAATAATGATGCTTTCCTAAAGTTGGGTGAGGCTTACCGTTACGGGGCCGGGGTTGATGCCGCACCTGCCAAGGCGCTGCGGTATTACAGGCTCGCGGCTAGTAATGGCCAGACATTGGCTATGGAGGCTCTCAAACAGGCTTATGAATGCGGCGTAGGTGCCGATAAGGACCCTCAGAAGACGGCGTTCTGGAAGAATCAGATTGAGTATTTCGAAGGGGCCTCGGTTCTAGATGAAGGTTACCGTTTTCTGCTTGCTCCCACGGAAGACAAAGACAAACGCGCCAAGGTTGAAGAAAGCCTTACCTTGATGGCGGTGGGGCGCGATAACATTGAAGCTATGGTTCTTCTTGGTCTCTTTTTTGAAAAGGTTGGCGAAACTGAAAAGTCTGAAAAGTGGCTGAAAAAGGCGCTGACCAAGGATGAGGAAGACAAGAAGGATTTCACAGCGCACGCACTTCTTGGTCAGATTACACTTGAAGGAAAATACAAAAAAGCAGATAGCGACAAAGCTCTCCCCATGCTGGAAAAAGCGCGTGCAGCAGGAAATGCCGGAGCCGCAAACACACTCGGCAAATGGTACAAAGGCCATGGGGATATGGCCCGGGCTGAGGGCTATTTCGTGGCTGCCGGAGAACACGGGAAACCATCGGCTTTTATCAAACTTGCCGAAATCAGCATCGACCGAAAAGATACCGCCGCAGCTATCGCTTACCTTGAACGTGCATCCCGTTACCATGAAATCGGCGCGATGCTGAAACTCGCCGAAGGGTACAGCGAAGGTGGATGGGTAGATACACCTGACCCTGCCAAAGCCAACGAGTGGTTTGACAAGGCGTTGAGCAGTCATCCGTGCAAGGCTGCAGATACATTGGCAATTGCAAAGGCTTATCTTGAAGGACGTTATGGATTGGCCAAGAACGAACAGGAAGCAGGGAAATGGCTCGGCGGGTTGGCGGAACTTGATCCGGAAGACAAAGACTCACTCAAAGTCTCCCGCATGATTCTCTCATCGTCTTTAACCATGTCTCCGCAGAAACAAGAGATAGCGCTCACTCTGCTTAAAAAAGCTGCAGCTGAAGGTGATGTCGAATCTGCAACATTTCTTGCAGGACTCTATATGGAGAAGTCTTTCGCAGGACATAATTCCGAAGAAGCGTTCCAATGGATGACCAAAAGTGCCGAGAATGGTGACATTGTGTCGATGATGGAACTGTCAAATATGTACATGTCCGGTTATGGCGTACCGCCATCAGTAGAGACAGCAACGCTCTGGCTGAAAAAGGCTTCAGCCGCCGGAAGCGACGAGGCTACGCAGCGGCTGAAAAAGATGGGCATAAAACCCTAGCGCCGGAAAGTCTTAAATCACAATCGAATTTGGATCGAATTCCTTGCCGACATCAAGTGTAACGTTGGCAAGATGTACGGCAGTCAGAGCGCCGGCCTGACCATCCTGATCAAAGCTCAAGGATACGGTATTGGTACCGGTTTTTTCGGTAACCAGATAACCTTCGGCAAAAAGTTGATCTGTTGTGGAAGGAACAGAGCCACTGAAATCCTCAAGAAGCTTGGCGAGATCAATGTGGTCGTCACCGCGAAGGTCAAGGATCGTATCGCCGCCTTCCAGAAGGTTCTCATACACAAAGACATCAGCGCCAGCGCCACCTTTGAGAGTATCGGTACCAAGGCCACCATAGATACGGTCATTACCGTTATTCCCTTCGATGGAATCGTTACCAGCGCCGCCATAGATCACGTCATCACCCCCACGGCCTTTGATGGTTTCAGCATTGTCAGTACCGATCAACGTGTCATTGCTTTCGGTCGGCGTAGTCGAAACCGGAGGAGGTTCGGGCGTGGGCTCCGGAACAGGAACTGGTGCCGGCACTGGTTCAGGTGTTTGTATAATATCAGAAGCCAGCTTGAAGTTGGCAAGACCAATCTGCGTGGCATCCGCACTAAGCAAAGTTAAGAATAAGACCTCATGTGCTGCCGTTCCAGCGAGGCCGTCCACATCAAGGTACAACTCGACATCGGCACCGCTTTGCTGGAGCCGCAGGAAACCATCCGTAAAGCTGTGAGATGTATCATAACTCTCTGCAAATCCCAAAATATCGGCGAGATCAATAACTTCGCCGGATTTAGGGCGAAAGTCGAGAATCGTGTCTCCACCTTCTGCGAGAGTATGGTACACGTAAGTATCAACCCCTGAGCTTCCTTTAAGGCGGTCACTTCCCAATCCTCCGGTAATTGTGTCATTACCGTCATTCCCTTCGATGTAGTCGTTGCCATTTCCGCCAACTAGAACATCATCTCCCGCGCGGCCTTTGATCGTGTCGTTACCAGCGCCCCCTGTCAGATCATCATGCAGGTCAGTGCCGCTGATAACAAGATCTTCGGGAACAGGAACCGGCTCTGGATCGGGGGTAGGGGTGGCATAGTTATGAGGTAGTTCTGCCACGATTGTAAGAAGAGTATAGGGCAGAGAAAGGGCATCATCAACTAGAACTGCCGTGGCCCCGAGTTTGGTGGGGCCAGTGAGGATATTGTCGGCATAGCTGTTATTGATAGTTGTTGATCCACTCTCGACAAGATCATAACCTGTCGTACTGTTCAGTGTATTATTGATGATGACATTACCGTAAGAATCGCCCGGACCACCCAGAGATCCTGAATAGTTACGAAGTTCGATAGCGTCACTAACTGCGGTGATATTATTGCCGTCAATGACATTTCCGCGTGCTCCCTCAAGGTAAATTCCCTCGCGCAGGTTATCGTAAACATTGTTACCGATAACCTGACTATTCTCGGTTTGTTTGAGCAAAATGCCGCGGTCATTGCCGTAAACAGTATTGTTCTGGATAAGGATATTGTTATTGAGCATCTCCTCCCATCCCGGAATAGTCTGGCTGCCTGCGCCGCGTTGTGTGACAATACCGTATCCGGCATTGTCGTACGAAACGTTATTGCGGAGAATGACATCATGACTATGTGTGACGAGGCTGAATCCATGACGGTCATTGGCATAAGCCACGTTGTTCTCATACACAGCATTTGAGACAAAATCACCGATAAAGCCATCCCAGCTATTATGGTGGGCTACACAGTCACGAATCGTCAGGTTGGTCGTTTGTTCATGGGGATTGAAGGCGATACGAGAAACATCGTGAATCTCGACGCGTTCAATAAGGATGCGGTTATCCTGTTCAGGGCTACCCGGCAAAACGCCCGTCATGATGCCATCAACTTCGGCTGTACTGTTGGCGCGATTACCATTGATGGTGAGGTCATGGATAATGACATCAGTTGTAACCTCGCCCACAGGCGTGCGGATCATTCCGGTGATCTTGCTGCTGAAGCCATCCTGAAGTTTAAGTTCGGTAATGCCCATGCCATCACCGTAAAATTCGGTGTTGCTATAGACGCGGACGGCGCCATCGGACGCATCACCTGTGCCAGTGAGGATATAGGTACCAGCCGGAATATAAACTTTTCCGCCACCCGCTGCGTGGGCGGCATCAAGAGCAGCTTGAATGGAGGCTGTATCATTTGTTGTTCCGTTACCTGTCGCACCAAAGTCTTTCACGTTATAGGTCAGCATCAGTGTCTCCTCGTACCGATTAGTTGTTGGATTTTTTGGAATTATGAAAAGGATTATAGGTAGAGATTAGCTGAGTCCTGATAATGTATAATTAACATAAGATTGCGTTTTATCTAAATGTTGCCTATACAGTGGAAGTCTCTGAAAACCATTGACTCATGTCTTTTTTATAAGTAGGATCATATTCCTAACAAGGCATATTGTATCTACAGCATCCCCCGCCGTGCGGGGGATTTTTTTATCCGCAACACAGGAGTTTTTTATGCTGCTTCATCTCGGCTACGGTATTTCTGCGCCCAGTTTTCCTAAAACATTATCCGGCGATTCTGTCATTGTGCTTTTCGGTGACTCTCTGGAAGCTCACAACGGCTATGCGACAACCTCGGCAGGTTCAGAGGAGTTCTCCAACTGGTCACGCGGATACTATAATTGGTGTCATATCCTTGATCCGCGCGGGCCATGGGTTAACTGGTACGACGCAACCAAAACGGGGCGTTACTTTCAAGGCACGAACCAGGGTATCTCCGGCAATACCACCACGCAGATGGTGGCGCGCAAAGCTGATGTGTATAATGTCACAGGTGTAAAGATTGTAGTGCAGGGCGGTGGTACCAACGACATCAACCAAGGGGACTCGGTTGCCACCATTCTGGCCAATCATGCGAACTGCATCGCCGAGTGGAAAAGTCGCGGAATAAAAACAGTTCTCATGACCCCGCCGCCACGATCTTTAGAAGGGACAAACTCTTGGGCCGCCGGAAGTGCAGAACGACTCGCGTGGTTTGATTTGTGTGATGGTACGCAAGCCTTGGCGGATGCTGACCCTGACTGGGTGCAGATTGTAAGACGTGATTTGATCTGCGGAAATAATGACGCTAACCGCACGCCCAAGACGGGGTATTTGAACGTCGATAACGTACATCTCAACCCCATTGGCGGTTATCATGTCGCAGCCGATAGCGGGGGATTAATCGAGAAACTTAGCAACTGGATCGAGCCTTCGACCGATTTTCCGGCGGCAGCACAGGCGGGCGACATCACGACAAACCCTACCTTGTCCGGCACAGGCGGATCTGTCTCGACCGGCTGTACGGGTGTGGCCCCTACAGGGATGCGCTTCCGTAGGTCAAGTGGTTCCTATATCACGGCCGTGGGCTCGAAAGAGACGATTAACGGCGAGGAGTATTTTAAAATTGTGGTGACCCGCAACGGATCTGGCGGTACCGAGACAATATCCCTCGACTATAACGGCAACATCACGGCTGGCCTTCCTGCCGTTGGCACATGGGTACGCGCCGCGATGAAGGCTAAATGGAACGCAAGCGCCGCGATCCAGAACGTCCTCTTGCAAGCTCGCCAGCAACCCTCGACCCCTGCCAACATGAACAACTACACCATGCGGGTGGATAGCGGGTACCCGTGGGAGAACGTGGCTATAGCGGCTGCCGATGGCTCGGGCTTGTGGCAGATGGGGCCGCCGATGGTGATTAAATCTGGGATTACGTCAATTTTGTATAACGCCCTGATTACCGTTGATAACTCCACAGCGGGAACCGACACGATCTGGATCAGCCGGATGCACCTGTATTCTGTTGATGACCCTCGGACTTCGCTGGGGTTTGCCTAAATAAAAAGAGCGGCTCGCAGCCGCTCTTTGTCTTGAATTTCAGAGGAACCTACCAGCAGATACCTGTATAGCTTGATTTTTCTTCGAGGGATGCCCCGCCCTTGATCCGCACCAGATCAATGATCGGGATGTTATCGTTGACGTTCTGAAGAATTCCAACATAGCTCTTGTCGCCATTGCCAATCACATAAAGTTCAGCAGAACCCACCATGTCCTCAGCTTTTTCAACAAGGCATTTGGAAATATGTGGGATGCTTTCTTCGATATATTTACGGTTGGCACCATCCATATGTTTGGCTTCAAATACACAGGGATCGTAGATCGAGAGGTTGAAGCCGTCTTTAATCAGAAGATCGGCAAGGGTGACCAGTGGGCTTTCACGCAAGTCATCGCTGCCCGCTTTAAAGGCAAGGCCCATCAGGGCAATATTTTTCTTCCCCGAGGCTTTGATCATCTGGTGGGCGCGGCGAACTTGCTCGTCATTGGCTTCCGTCAAAGCATCAAAAATAGGGGTGTTAAGACCATTTGCCTTGCCGCTTGCACGGATGGCGCGCACGTCCTTGGGCAAGCAGGAGCCGCCAAAGGCAAAGCCCGGCATCAGATAGGTGCGGGAAATGTTAAGCTTGGTGTCTTGGAAGAAAATATCCATGACTTTATGGCTGTCCACACCCAGCTCTTTGAGGATATTGCCGAGTTCGTTAGCAAAACCGACTTTCATCGCATGCCAAGCATTGTCAGCATATTTCACGCCTTCGGAAATTTTGACATCGGTGATGATCAAAGGCGCCTCAATCGTTTTATAAAGCTCTGCCACCATCGCGGCAGTTTTTTCATCCGTTGCGCCAATCACAATTTTCGGCGGATTCCAGTAATCAAAAATCGCGGTGCTTTCGCGCAGGAATTCAGGGTTGTTGCCATAGCCATAGCCATCACCGACTTTTTTTCCTGATGATTGTTCAAGCGCAGGAATAGCCACGCGGTCAGCAGTGCCTGGCACAACGGTCGAGCGCAAGATGACAGCATGGAAGCCTTGTTTCTTTTTGAGGATTTCACCGATTTCACGGCAGCACGCATCCACATAGTCAGTTTTGAGCGAACCATCGGCATTGCTTGGTGTCGGCACACAAATGAGTGAAATATCCGAATTCATCACGGCTTCTTCGCACGAAAGGGTGGCGGAAAGAACGCCAGTATCGCGGCCTTTTTTAATCAACTCGGCAAGGCCGGGTTCAACGATCGGCGAACGGCCTTCATTGATACAGCGGACTTTGACTTCTTCTTTATCGATGGCAATGACAGTGTGGCCTGCATCGACGAGGCAGGCGGCACTTACCGCGCCAACATATCCAATTCCAAAAACACTTACTTTCATCTCATAATCTCCTACGTTGATTTCAACTCAAAATTCCAATTGACGGACTAAAATTAGTCATAAGGCAAGAAAGATTGGTGCTTATCTAATCTTTTTGCAGCGCCACAAAAAACACGTTATGGGCAGAAACTCAAGGAAAAAATGATTTTTTAACAGGAATTCCAGATTGGTATTGACAATTTGTTCTAATGTAATAACATGCTATTACATTAGAACAATAAAACAAACGATAGAACACGCAAAAGCATGAAGAAAAACCGCGAGCCAGATGATGAGAGAGTAAAAGCGCTGTGTGAGGCGCTGCTGGCGCTTGAAACAGCCCAAGAGACGCGCCTCTTTCTCGACGATATTTGTACGCCTGCTGAGATCGAGGCGCTCGCAGACCGCTGGCAAGTGGCTGGACTTTTGTATAAGAAGAAGCCGTATCGGCAGATTTCCGAAGAAACGGGTGTCTCGCTTGCTACCGTGACCCGCGTGGCACGCTGCGTTTTTACCGAAGGTAGCGGTTACACACGCATCATTGAAAGGTTGGGAAAAACATGAAAACCGAAGAACGTTTGAAACTTGCAATCCAGAAATCAGGACGCCTCGCCGATGACTCGCGCGAACTTCTGGATCATTGCGGCATTAAACTGAGCAAAAGCAAAGACCAGCTTTTTTGCCCTGCGCAGAATTTTCCCATGGATGTGTTCTTCGTGCGTGATGATGATATTCCCGCCTTTGTCGCGGCCAATGTCTGCCAGATCGGAATTATCGGACAAAATGTCTTGCGTGAGGAACAGCTTTCTTCCCGCAATGAAAAACTCAAAACTGTCGATCAGATTATGGAGCTAGGCTTTGGCAAGTGCCGCCTCTCGGTTGCGGCGCCCCACGCCTTTGATTATACCAGCACCAAATCGCTTGAGGGACTCACGATTGCCACGTCTTATGCAGGTATATTGAGCGACTTCCTCCAGAAAAAAGAAATTGAAGCCTCCATCGTTGATATGCGCGGCGCGGTGGAAATCGCCCCGCGTATTGGTCTGGCTGATGTGGTGTGCGATCTCGTGTCAACTGGTGCCACGCTTGCGGTGAATGGCCTTAAGGAAGCAGATGTGATTTTCCGCTCTCAAGCCGTACTGGTGCGCAATCAGGATTTGACCCATGAGCAGAATAATCTGCTCGAACGGCTCCTCTTGCGTATTGAGGGCGTCAACAAAGCACAATCGAGCAAATATATTATGCTTCACGCTCCCATTCAGGCGGTGGAAGACATCACGGATATTCTTCCCGGATCGGATGCGCCGACCATTCTGGAACTGCAAGGCCGCATTGATAAAGTGGCCATTCACGCGGTGTGCAATGAAGGCATTTTCTGGGAAACAATGGAAGAGCTTAAAGCGCGTGGTGCCAGTGATATTCTGGTGCTGCCAATTGAAAAGATGTTGGACTAAGTATGACGACACCCAAAATAATAGAGCGGGCGCGCCCCGATATTCTGGCTATGAAAGCCTATGCCTCGGCGCGCTCGATGATTGCGGATACAGCAAACCTTATTTTCCTCGATGCCAATGAATGCGCCTATGAACCCTATAGCGGCGCAGGAGAGCTTAACCGTTATCCGGCGCAGCAGCCCGCGGACCTTCGTGCAGCGATGGCTGGCATTTATGGCGTTGCGCACAACCAGATTCTTATCACCCGCGGCGCTGATGAAGCCATTGATGTGTTGATCCGCGCCTATTGCACGGCGGGGCAAGACCGCATCACCATTTGCCCGCCTGCCTTCCCGATGTATGCGCAGGCAGCGGGCCTTCAAGGGGCCGCTATAGATGAAGTGCCACTGAACGCCTCATGGATGCTTGATGTTCCGGCCATTTTGCGGGAATGCTTGCCTACGACAAAAATCATCTTTATCTGCTCGCCCAATAACCCAACCGGAAACAGCATGGCACGGGAGGATATTTTGCAACTGTGTCGCACTCTGGCAGATAAATGTCTCGTGGTGGTGGACGAGACTTATTGTGAGTATGCGCAGCAGGAATCCCTGACTGCCGAGCTTCAGGAAAATCATAACCTTGTTGTTTTGCGCACCATCTCCAAAGCTTACGCGGCAGCGGGTCTGCGTTGCGGCGCCGCGCTCGCGCACCCTGAGATTATCGCGCTGCTTGGAAAAGTGCTCGCGCCCTATCCGCTTCCTCGATCTGTGGTTAGGGACGCTCTTAAAATACTCGAACCAAAAAACGTGGAGCGTCTTCGCGGAAAAATTTCTGATACGCTCGTGCGGCGTGACCGATTTATCGCGGATTTAAAAAAGCTTCCGTTCGTCCGGCAGGTTTTCCCAAGTGATGCCAATTTTATTCTGGTGGAATTTACAGGCGCGGAGGACGTGATGATGCGCACTCGCGCGGCGGGAATTATTCTGCGCAATCAGTCGCACAATCCGCGCCTGAGTAACTGCATCCGTATATCCATCGGTGCGGATGACGATATGGCGCGTCTTCTCTGCGCCTTAAAGGGTGAGGAATGGGCAGGAAATAATGACCGCAGGGCAACGTTTTCGCGCACTACCAAGGAGACAAAGATTACCGCTACGATCAATCTGGATCAAAGCGAGCCAGTGCGCATCCAAACGGGTATTGGCTTTTATGACCATATGCTTGAGCAGATTGCCCGTCATGGCGGATTCTCGTTGACCCTTGACTGCATAGGGGATCTGGATATTGATAACCATCACACGATCGAAGATTGCGCGATCGTCATAGGGCAACTCCTGAAAAAAGCGCTTGGCGATAAGGCGGGCATTGGCCGTTACGGTTTCACCGTGCCGATGGATGAAGCGCTCGCAAGCGTAGCGCTTGACCTCTCGGGCCGTTTCTTCCTCAAATTCGAGGGTGATTTTCCTGACCGCGCGGTGGGCGACTTCCCCAGTGATATGACCGCGCATGTCTTTCGCTCTTTGGCCGAAAACCTACAGGCTACCTGTCACATAAAGGTTGAGGGCGAGAATACGCACCACATGATCGAAGGCTGCTTTAAGGCCTTTGGCCGCGCGCTGCGGCAGGCTATCCGCCGCGAAGGCGACGCAGTGCCAAGTTCCAAAGGGGTTCTCGCATGAGTGGCGTGGTGATGGTCGATAGTGGCGGGGCGAATATTGCTTCGGTGCGTTTTGCACTCGAACGCCTCGGCATTGCAAGCGAGCTGACCTTTGATCCCGATAAAATAGCCCGTGCGGACAAAGTTATTTTGCCGGGTGTTGGCACCGCGCGCGAAGCCATGCGCAAGCTTGAGGGATATGGCCTTGTGCAATGCCTGAAAGAACTCTCTGCGCCAGTTCTGGGCATTTGCCTTGGGATGCAGCTTCTCTTTAACAATTCAGAAGAGGGGGGCGGTGAGTTGTTGGGCATGCTGCCAGATGATGTGCACAAATTTACCCCTGAAACTGGCAAAACCATCCCGCATATGGGATGGAACACGGTAGAAAAAACCAAGGAATCGGCTCTTCTCAAAGATATTCCAGATCAAGCCTATTTTTACTTTGTGCATAGTTATTATGCGCCCGTGGGCGACTGGACAAGCGGGAAAACAACTTACTTTTCCGAAAACATCACGGCAACACTCGAACACGATAATTTTTTCGGTTGCCAGTTTCACCCCGAACGTTCGGGCACCGCTGGCGCACAGATTTTCAAGAATTTTATGAGGCTTTAAATGGTTATCTATCCCGCGATCGACTTGATTGATGGACAATGTGTCCGGCTCACCAAAGGCGATTACAGTGCTAAAACGGTGTATGACGGCGCCCCTGCCGATGTGGCCTGCGCTTACCGCGATGAAGGAGCTTCTTGGCTTCATCTCGTGGATTTGAATGGCGCCAAAGACCCCGAGCAGCGCCAGACACAACTGATTGCCGATATTATTCGCGCATCAAACCTACGGGTGCAGACGGGAGGAGGTGTGCGCACACTCAGCGACATCAAGGCCCTACTGGATGCAGGTGCAGGGCGCGTGGTGGTAGGATCGATGGCAGTTAAAAATCACGATCTGATGGCCAAAGCTCTCGGCACGTTCGGCGGGGACCGCTTGACTCTCGCGGTCGATGTGATGCGCAGCAAAGAAGATGGCTTTTATAATGTGGCTGTCTCAGGCTGGCAGGAAGCCTCGCGCGCCGAGCTTATGTCCACTATCGCTTCCTTCATGCCTTATGGACTCACGCATATCCTCTGCACCGATATTGATCGGGACGGAACGCTCACCGGATGCAATGCCGAACTTTATGAAACCATTAAGCGAAAATTCCCGCGTCTCGAGGTGCAGGCTTCGGGCGGAGTGAGTGATGTCAGCGATATTTGCGAGCTGGCACAGGTCGGTATTGACGGGATTGTTGTTGGTAAGGCTCTTTATGAAGGAAAATTTACCCTACGCCAAGCCTTGGAGAGCCTTCCATGTTAGCCAAGCGGATCATTGCCTGCCTTGATGTCAAAGATGGTGTCGTTGTCAAGGGCGTGCAGTTTAAAAATCATGTCGTGATGGGCGGGATTGTCGAACTTGTTCAGCGTTACCGCGATGAAGGCGTGGATGAACTGGTTTTCTACGACATCACCGCGAGCAGCGACGGTCGCCGTGTTTCCAAAAAATGGGTATCAAGTGTCGCACGGATTATCGATGTGCCGTTTTGCGTGGCGGGCGGTATCCGCACTCTGGAAGATGCCCGCGAAGTTTTAGGCGAGGGCGCTGACAAAATTTCGATCAATTCCCCCGCGCTCGAGCGACCAGAGTTTATCACCGAGCTGGCCGATGTCTTTGGCGTGCAATGTGTTGTCGTCGGGGTTGATAGCCGCATGGAGGAAGGCCAGTGGTGCGTGTACCAATATACCGGCGATGAAAGCAAAACCATTAAGGCGAAGCACCGCATGCTGGAGTGGATTGTCGAGGCGGAGCAGCGCGGCGCAGGCGAGATTGTTCTCAATTGCATGGCGAGCGACGGCGTGCGGCAAGGCTATGATATTCCCCAGCTTCAGGCGGCGCGAGCGCAAATATCCATCCCGCTAATCGCCTCGGGCGGCGCAGGAGAAATGGCGCATTTTCAACAGGTGTTTGACAAAGCGCAGGTAGATGGCGCGCTTGCGGCCTCTGCTTTCCATACCGGAAAAATCAACATCACAAATTTAAAACAATTTTTAAAAGACAAAAATATAGAGGTGCGGCTATGACAGCAGACGACTTCAACCTTGATTGGGCCAAATCGGACGGCTTGATCCCCGCCATTGTTCAGGACGATGCGACCGAGCAGGTGTTGATGCTGGGTTACATGAACAAGGAATCTCTTGAACGCACTCTCCAGACTAAAAAAGTTACCTTTTGGAGCCGCTCGCAAGGAAAACTCTGGATGAAGGGCGAAACATCGGGTCATGTGCTGGGTCTTGTGAGTCTCCATGTAGATTGCGACCGCGACACGCTCCTGATTCGCGCTATTCCTCACGGCCCAACCTGCCACACCGGAGCGGTGAGTTGCTTTGAAAATACTGTCAAATCACCCGTGACCTTCCTCACGCAGCTGGCGGCGCTCATTGCCGCGCGCCATGCGGAGCTGCCTGAGGGAAGCTACACCACCGAATTGTTTAAATCCGGCAAGGCGCGGATCGCGCAAAAGGTCGGCGAAGAGGGCGTGGAACTGGCTCTTGCCCATATGGTCGGTGATAAAGAACCCTTGAAGGGCGAAGCCGCTGATCTGCTTTACCACATGCTAGTCCTCCTTGAGAGCGCAGAAGTTCCGTTTAAAGATGTCATCGCGCTTCTTGAACAACGTCACACGAAAAGAAAATAAACATGAAATATTACGATCTAACCAAGAGCGACACCTTTTCCGATTTTATGCGCGATAGTCGCGCACCAACCGCGCAGGACGATATTACAAGCCATGTGGCCGCAATCATCAAGGATGTGCGGAAAAACGGCAACGCGGCCCTCACAAAATATGCACGGCAGTTCGACCATGTTGATCTCGCGTCCGATGACTTTTTGATTGACGTGGCCGCGATTGATGAAAACGCCTTCGCGCTTTCGGCGCAGGAAAAAGAAGCCATCCGCTTTGCGCATACGCGCCTCATGGACTATGCGCTGCGCACGCGCCCTGCCTATGATACCGAAAAGGCCGAAGGATCAGCCTACGTGACGCAAAAATACGTCCCCTTTGACCGCGTGGCCTGTTACGTGCCGTGCGGTTCATCTCCTCTTGTCTCAACCGTCATTCATACCACCGTTTTTGCCAAAGCCGCGGGAGTCAAAGATGTGGTAATGGTAACCTCCCCCAAAACGGACGGGATATTCCCCGCTATGCTTTATGCCGCAAAGATTGCGGGAGTGAACTCCATCCTCCAATGCGGCGGCGTGTATGGGATTGCGGCGCTGGCCTATGGCACAGAGACGATCAAAAAAGTCGATATGATCGCGGGGCCAGGCAACCGTTTTGTAACCGAAGCCAAACGGCAAGTCTTTGGTCGCGTTGCCATTGATATGGTGGCAGGGCCTAGCGAGGTGATGGTCATTGCCGATGAGAGCGCCGATATTCGCTTTATTGCCGCTGATTTGCTGGCGCAGGCCGAACATGGTAGCGGGTACGAGCAGGCCGTGCTGGTAACCAATTGCGATTCCATTTATCGCGGTATTGAACAAGAACTGCGCGCACAAGCCGCAGATTTGATGGAGAATGCGGGACTTGTCCGCGTACTTGAACATGGTATTTTCGTCCTGAAGGTTGAGCATATCGAGGAGGCGATTGCCCTGTGTAATGCCTATGCACCTGAGCATGTCGAAGTGCAAACCCACCATGCCGAAAAACTGGCGGAGGGGATTACCTCGGCGGGGGCGATCATGATCGGCAACTGGACTCCCGAGCCCATTGGCGATTTTGTGGCGGGATCAAGCCACGTTCTGCCCACGGGTGGCGGAGCATCATCCTTTTCAGGTCTTACCACCGCGCATTTTCTCAAAAAAATTTCCATCCAGAAATTCGATAAAGATCTGTTAGAGGAATGCCGCATCGCCGCCGAAACCTTTGCGCAGATGGAGCAACTCCCCGCGCATGGTCGCTCGGTGTCGATCCGTTTTCAAGACTAGTGTTACGCGATCCTAGGCGAAGAATCAGGCTCAGGTTTGGGCTGAGGTTCCATCAGGTGGAAGGCTGATGGCGATGTCACATGGCCTGCACGGACAATGCTGGCCTCGGGCGCTTTTTCAGGATCAAAATAAACCCAATCGTCCGGTTTCACCGCGTCAAAATACACAAACTCGAACTCTTCGGCCATAGTGTCCTGTGTACTTTGCATCGTGACCACATGATTAAGTGTGGTGAACATGTCCCATGCCGAGGGAAACCCGAATTTTTGCGCCTGCTCGTCCGTCATCTCGCCTGCACTCACCTTGGTGTAGAGCGTCCCGAGCGTCATAACGTCCGATTTCTCGATCGTAGCGCTATACGCATGACCGGTGAGTTTGCCGTCTTCCCCTAAAAGTTTGTCTGTATAATGCACATTCTCTTCGCGCAGTAAAACACGCTGCCCCGATGTAAGCGGGAAAGGCTGGTAGGATTTACGCAGCACAAGGCCTGTAAGTTTTTGCGGAGCATGAACACCGCGTGGCCAGACTAATTGATCGAATTGAGGTACCGGAAAATTAAGCGATGTAGTCACATCAAGATAGGGCTTCGACCCCGCAACCGGATAAAGCCCTTCGGTTACAATGATACTGCGCTGCGCCGGATAAGTTACACCGGAGTCGCTCTCCCACCCGAGACGTGCCTGTGCGTGAAGGCGCTCGAACCGCTTGGTTTCCGGTGGATTGGTTTCAATCCGCGCCGGCCCTGTATAGTAAAGGCGGCCTGTTTCCTCCTCCCGCAATAAAACGTGGGTCTTGCAGGCATTGATCTTGGCTTTAAGCTCGCGGTCAATTTTGGGAATGATATAGGCGTGAGGGAAATAGGCAATATCCTGAAGGGTCGGACGGCGCAAATGCCCCGCCGGAATATCAATCACCGTGTAGGCGCCCTCCGGTATCTCGTAACGCACCCGCTCCAGCGGAAGATTGGTTTCGGGATGGTAGTGCGTGAAGAGTTTTGCCTCATCACTCTCGGGAAACTTGGCCTTTTTATCTTCGTAATAATCTTTGAGCTTGCGCATCAACGCAAGTGAATGATCGTCTCCTGCAAAAACTTCGGCAGCGCCTGTTTCGCCATAGCCTTTGCGTTCAAGCCGTACAGCGCCGCCACTCATGGCCGCATTCACCTCGATCTGCCGTAGGCGGCGGATATATTGTTCGACACCGAAACGCTGGGTGGATGGGTCTTCATGCGGCGGGCCGTTAATCAGGCGGGCCTGCCGGGCCTTGACCAAGGGAACATAGTAAGGCGGCACGTCATTAAGGCGGTTTTGATCTGCAAATTGGTCGAGCAGAAAACTCAGGCTGGGTTCCGAACTCATACGGTGGAACGACACCACAAAATTCCCTTCTTCAAATTGTTTGTTAATCCAATACGGGTGTTGTTCCATCACATGATTGATGTCAATTACGCGGTCATGTTTATCGGCGATGTGATAAGAATTGCGCGACGGGTTTGAAAAAACAAATTTATCCCCCTTATAAAAGGTTTGATCTACATATCCCCGCGCATAGGAGCCTTGCCCATCAAGCCGCAGAGCAAGGTCGTCGGTTAGCAGGCGCTTCCTGAGATTATCGCGGAAATCGCGGGCATCTTCTACCGTAGCAAATGAAATCTTGCGCTGGCCTTTGAAATAATCCTTTTTAAGAAGCGCGCCATAACTTGACCCCTTTTCTTCCAAACGTCGTACCACACGACGTACAAGATCGGTAAAATTGTCAAGCCACTCGGGATCATCCTTGTAATCAACCGGATGAGGTTGAAGGGCAAGGCGATGCAGTGAGTCGTCATTGAGCATCATGTAATTATAAACATCGGTCGCGCGCTGATACACAGTCTTCATAATATCGGGCATGGAGCGCGAAATGCGCAAAGGATCATCCTGTCCTGCGGCAATATAATCAAGATCCCCTGTTATGTGGAAACGCACCTCTTCCTCAGGCAGGGGGTTGATGATATTCGAGCGCAAAGTTTTGCGGGAATTTACCGCCTCAACCCCGCGCCAGATAGCCTCACGTAAGGCCGGACGGCTTGCTAAAGCTCCGAATACCTGATCAATATGCTCGATGTCCCAGCTCGCAGCAGCCTCTGTGCGCAATGCATCTTCAAGCGGCATTGCCCCCCGCCATTTGCGGATTTTCTGCAGACGAATGAGAGGTGTCCCCGAACGGCGGCTTTGCTCAATCCGGCCACGTACCGCATCGGTATCAAGATTTTCAAGATCCATAATGTCTTTGAGCGGGGCCAGCGCATTGACAAAAATTGCCTGACCACGTTTACCAAGGACATCGTCAAAACCCAGAAACACGTAAGGCACTGCCTCAAATTTTCCATCACTATTCATCTGTGTTAGGCACGAAATGGGTGGTGGTGCATTGAGGGAGTGTTGGCCGTTGAGCGAGGCACGTAGTACTTGTTCATCCGATTGAAGTTCCAGCGTCTTCACGATATCTGGCGCGACCTGCCGCAGATGGGTCGAAAGACTAAACGAAGCAATTGAGTCATATTTCGGGTGACGGTGCGCGCGTCTGGATTGGTGGACGCTGCCATCTGTCATAAACGGCCCTGCGGCAATATCGCTTAGAACGTTGGCAAAACGCGTGTTGGTGGACATGATGAGGTCAAGCTTGGCTGAATCGCGTACTCGCCCTGTTTTTGGATCAAGAATTTGCGCAAGTTTGAGGGCATTATCATCCTGCGGCCCATAAAGCGCTACATGCATAGTGGTTGAATGCGAATCAACCACAAAGTTTTTGGGGCGCTGTACACTGCTCAGCGCCGCACGGGAGTTGGCCCACAGGACATTGCGTCGGTGATACCCCGCCATACATTGGTTATCCTGCAACACCGGAATGTCAAAGAATACCTGACGAAATCCGCCAATCCTGAGGCGCGCATCAATAAATTTCCATGTAGATCCATCGCTGTCATCAACATAAAAATCATTGGTATGCTGGTCGTAATATGGGTCGCGGTGATCGCTACTGTAACGATAGGCAACTTTGCGCCGCTCGGGATGGTAACGCACATCATAGACAACTTGCCCCTGATCATCAAGCAAGGGGAACTTGACAATAATATCGTGACAATTTTCCCAGCTCAGCGATCCTTTTTTCTTCTTCCCATGTTTGAATGAAATAGATTCTTGTTCATAACCAAGATCACCAAGACGGAAAGCACTGAATTCAAGGCGTTCGGAAATCCGGCCAATCGCCTCGCGGAAATCCATACGCTCTGGTGAATGGATCAACTGCGGATCAGCCTTCACAATCAAAGAGGCTTCAGGACCGATAATGTAACGTTCCGGCACGCGGACATCGAGTTCTGAGGCATCGAGAAGATTTCCGGAAATATCACCAAGGGCATCGCCATAAGACTGGATCAGAACAACCTTTGGCATCAGTTCAAGCGTCTCTAAATCAAGATGCAGCTGCATCAAGACGCCGCGTCGTATCCAGTGCCACACATCCTTCTTTGGCCCAATAATCATGCGACATCTCTATTCAAAAGTGAGGCAAGAGCCGAAGGATGAACGGAATAGGCTGGACGGCTGCGCGGAACATCGGGAGCGGGGAGCGTGTTTGCGCTTGACGGGCGGATCTGTTGCCCGCGCGTGCCGTTTGAAATTTGCGGGTTCATCATCGCGCTCCAATCCCTTGCAATCAGGCTGGTTTCATAAACGCCATCGCTTGCTGTGCGCGCCCGCAGCGGATCGGTATGAACATTGCCTTCATTACGCAGGAGCGTTTTACGTGTCAGCTCCATGAAACCACGGTAAAAACGGCCATAGGCACGGTAGAGGTTAAATGTAATGTAGGACGGATTAACCTGTGCAAACTCGGTCATCTCGACATTGCTTTTGCTTGCCCCGTGCTGGAGGTCGTGGAAAACAAAGTCCTGCGGCTTGTCAATTTCTGGAGCCTTCAGCCCGAGCTCCGCCACATCCTGACGGAACATATCGTACGTGGATTGGTTGGGGATATGGTGCGCCATATGCAGAGCCGAAGGAATATCGCGTACATTGCGCTTGCCGTCTTCACGAAATCCATGCCCGTGAATATGCAGTGACCGTCCTGTCACCACGATCGTGCCAAGACAGCCCGCCTGCGGTGCATAGGAACGTGGGTCGGCTTCAATCCGGTAGGCCCAGCCGCGGCTGCGCAACCTGTCAATAATATCACCGAACGCCCCACCGGAATTATAGATTTTAAAACCGTCGCGGTGAGCGGCAAATACCATTTGCCCGCGCTTCTCAACCAGATCAGTAATCAACTGATGCTGAGCGGCCTCATTCTCGTGAATGGGGGGCGGCTGCAAAATAACTGTCACGCGCTTTTCTGCCGGAATAGCATATCCGGTGCTGCGGACATCCGAATCAACGTCAAGGAGCGATGTCATCGAAACGGTTTTGGGTAGCGTTGCAAATTGTTGGTCTGTTGTCCCAATCGGTCCCGTAACCAGAACCGCCAGTTGCCCGGGGGTATCACGAGCGTCTTTGGCCAGACCACTGGTACGCCCGTAATATTTGGTGGCGTCCCTTTCATGGTCGCAAAGGGCAACATACATAAGATAGTTATTCGTATTATTTTCAGCAAACGATATATGGCCGGTTTCAATCAAGCGCCGCAGCATGAAGACTTCGGTGCTATGATCGGGATCAATTCCTTCACCGCTCACATCTTCACGGAGCTGTTTGATGAATTTTCCCTTGCGCCGTGTGCGATATTTTTCCATCTCTTCTGGGCTGGAAGAATCGGGAAGTGGCGCTGCTGACAACGCATCTTCTGCCGTTCCAGAGGTAAATGCGCTTAAGTATTCATCATACAGAGTCCTGACCCTTTCGGTGGCATAGGATATATCCAGTGTAATATCGCAAAGGTTGGTCTCGGGCAGCACTCCCGCGATATTCATTGTCGTCATGCGTTGCTGCTGGTTGGCACCCACCGCTGTCACCACGCTGCGCCCACATTTTTTAAGCACATCAAGAATGGCTTTATCCTCGCGCTGGTTGGTGCTGAATTTTCCGATGATAGCGGCGCGCTCACCCACGCATTCCAAAACAAACGAGAGGCTTTCCTTGAAGTGATCTTCCTCGGGAGCATGCCCCTCGTTCTTCCATGAGGTCACGTCATGAAGCGTGAGACCGATGGGCATATCAACTTTCTCGGGGGTTACATTTTCCATGCGGGCAAGTGCGCGTGGCCCCGTGCGCAGAAACTCCTTACCACGCTCGGTAAAACCAGTGGCATCGCCATAAACGCAAACCGGAACGCCGTACCATGAATCGTTGTAACACGGTGTAAAGATATAAGGCGTCGTATAAGACGAGTGAACCGTAGCGTTGAGGCAGGACTGCGCCATAATAACACGGTTATCATCCTGATCGTACAGAGCAATAATGTCTTCCGGACGCTGGAAAATCGGGCGCAGATTCTTGGGAACCTCAAGATTATCCAGTTCGCTAACAATCTTTCGCTCGACAATCGTGCCGCAGACAACTTTTTTCCCAACCATCAATCCGGCTGCGGCCAGTTTGGCCGCCCCGCCGCAATGGTCAAAATGGTCATGGGTAATGAAAAAATAATCAATCCATTTCATGAAAGGGGAATGGTCGGCAATCGCCCCATCTGATGCCGATTCGGGGCCGCCAGCGGCAAAGGGGAGATCAACAGCAACGCCAACGGTCGAGATACTCCCATCCGCACGCGGAACGCGGCGCAAAAAAACCGAAGCAATACCGATCTGGTCGCCAAAGTCATCAATGACTTTTTCAAGTCCGGTGCCATGCAGCGAGCCATAGAGCCATTGACCGTAGGGCAGATCGTTCGGCACAGGCGGGAACATTTCCACATCCTGATTGAGGTCAAGCTCGGTGATAATGTCCATAAAGGGCGGGTAGCTCCAATGGGCTAGCGATTGGTTCGTCCCTTGAATAAAGCTCATCACATCAATGGTTTTGCGGACATCCTGCGGCGGCACGGGATTGCCCATAAAACTCGCCCCCGCCACCAACCACTGATTATCAGCAATCTTCTGAAAGCGTATTTTGGCAAGGTCGGGCAGCGCTGCCGCCGAATCGTGCGCCATAATCTCATCGGGGATAGAGGAAACATGAATTTCAATTTCGTCAGGCGTGGGGCGTGAAATGCGTGACGCTGCGATATAGGATACACCCGCTTCGGGCGAAATCCCATACACGCTCCGGTCATCACCATAGTCCTGATCTTCTTCAAAAGAATTGCGTGAGTAACCAAGAAGGTTGAGCAGCTTATCGGGATGATCGGTGGTAATGACCACGGAATCGCGGTTTCCTGCACTCGCCAATGCGAAATATGCACCTGAACTTTTACTGAATCCTCCTGTGCGGTCAAGCCCGCGCATAACAATTTCTTCTCCGCCCGCTACATCGCTCAAGTGATCTTGATATAAAAGCTTAAGGCTTTGTGCGATGTCGCCTTTGCGGCGTACGAGATTTGTTTGGGTAGAGAAAGCCTGAAAGACACGGTTCATATTCCGGCGGAGGACCATCTCATCTGGATCGCCAGCTTTAAATACGATTTTGGACTGCACACGGGCTTCGTGAACATGACTGATACCCTTATCGTCAACAGATGTTTCAATACGGATGATTGATTGGTTGCGGGCCTGACCGTCGGGAAGCATGCGTTGATATTCAAGATGAAAAAGTTCGCGTGACGTTTCGGGATCGAAATGAACACGCACCATAAGTCCGGCCAAGAGATTGAGCTTGGCATTGCGTGTTTGGTGTGACAGAACATGATCGCGGCCAAACTTCGACGCATAAGACGGATAGGACAGACCGATCCTAGCCCACAGATCTTCACGCTTGAATTTCATCTCTCTCCCCCAGAGCTACTCGTTACTCAGTTACAGTTACAACCTATCTGCTTAGCGATCGGTCGATAATGTGGTGGGTTGTTCCCTCACCTACAATACGTCCGGCATAGTTTGTTTCGGCTTCAAGACCTCGCCATGAGGCAACATAATCCTGACCCAGATTTTTAAGGTCGTCTTCATCAAAAAATCGTACGGCTTTTGTCACTAAAAGTGTGCGCAGCCGGTCATAAAATGTGGGGTTATCACCACCGAATTGGCTGGCAGGCCGCAGGTCGGCCACCGCAGCAGGCTCATTCGAATAGTCCCAGAAAAAATCAGGACGGTAAGCATCGACTTTTTCCCAGTCTATATGCTCATCTTTGGCAATATGACCTGTGACAGCATTTTTAACTGTTGTCGTATTGACCCATGAGTCGGTGTAGAGATCGGAAATGCGCAACATCTGCGCGCAGACAAGATAAATATCCTTGGCGGGCGGCGGAGCGTCTTGCGACAAACATTCTTCGCAATAAGTGCCGATCGTACGGATCAGGGAAGCCATATTCTCGCGGACAAGTTCATAAGTGCCGTTATTCTGGGCTTGCAGAGTCAACACTTCGATATTTTGTTGGCCGTGCCCGATGGGCCGCGCGATGTCGCCGATAATGTGCTGGACAGCGCGCAGCGCCATCTGTGGATCATCACCTGATGTTTCCCAACCTTCGCGCAGGATTAGCGCCGTAGCATGCGTATCAAGCATATCGGTAGCGAGCGCAAGGCGCATCCGCGAGGAGGGCGCGGCGTCAAGTCCGCGCGGAATAACATAAGGGTTGTTGGCAGCAGCAGAAGTGATACGCAGCAAATGATTCGTTGAAATAAACTGGCCATAGGATTCCAACGGCCCGCCTTTTTTGGCAAGGGACGGGAGGATATGCCCCGTAATACGGTTGGCCTCTGCCACGTTGGGGGCGATCACCTCGCGGGAGAAAGGTGTCTCGGGAGAGTCAAAGCCGCCATCTTCGGACTGCATATCCTTAATCCAGTGTAACCCGTGTTTCGCGCCAAACGCGCGCGCGCGCGCGCCAGCTTTCGGGTCGGCAGCAAAAAAGGCGACGCCGGGTTTGGCAGGCGCTGGTGAAAATACCCCCATCGCGCCCATTGCAAGATCGGCCAGTGCCTGCTCTTGCGGTGAAAGCTGCGCATAATGCTCGGGATCAAATAAGTCAGAATGAGTTTTGAAGTAGTGACCGTCTGTGTGGCGCGGCACCTGCGGTGCAAACTGCGTGGCAAGCGTAGGCAGCGAAATCACACGCGACGAAGGAGCCGCAGATGCTTTATGTTTAAGCGCAAAATGTGGCGATCCGGCCAAAGGTTGGTGGGCCGCCAGAGCTTCCCATGCTGCTTCATGGGTTATCGCTCTATCCTGCGTGAGGACATGTTCCTGCGCAAACATATCAAGATGCTGGTCGGTTGTGAAATCCATCCACGGGGCGCAATGCTGGGCGATATAGGGGAGCATGACCGATTTAAGCTGGCCCATCCGTGCAAATGATTCGGGTGAGCGGTAGCGCACGCTGTCATGCATATATTTGGGGGTCAAAATGGGATGACCGTCGCGCTGCCATTGGTCGAGGGCGAATTGGGCCGTAAGACAGGCAACCGCAAGGTCATTGCGGAATCCGCGCTGGACAATATCGACAATATGTTTAGCCCTCTCCCATGCGCGGTCTTCAAAGGGAACTGCGCGGCCCCTCAAATCGGTAATATCAATTGGCGGCAATCCATCGCGAACCTCATGAGCAAGACCGAACTGGATCAGATCACCCGTCATATGCTCGACATTGCCATAGCGTGACCACATATGATCGCCCACGAGCGCAATCTGGCGGCTGTCATACACAAGCGGCACCCACCACGACTCAAAAGCCCATGACTGCATATCAGGGCCTGACTCCATCACGGGGTGGGCGGATTTATTACGCAAGAACCCTTCAAAATCGCCTGGGATGAAGGTTGCAAAATCAGGGTAAGCCGCTCTGACAGCGCCGCCTGTTGAACGCGCGGCAATCAGATTCGGGTCAATCACCCGCTGGCGCATAATTGGTGAGGCGATATATTGGCTCAAATTTTGGGTGGTAAGGAAGTCCTCGCCATAACGTGCCTTAACCTTGCGGCGAATCTCCGCGGCATGATCCTGTGCCACGTCATAAGAGCGGTAACCGCCCGTCATGGACTGGATGACAAACAAAAGTGGCAGATGTTCGGACCATTCGCGCGCCGCAACGTAGGCAAACTTGGTTTGATCGAGAAGTTGACGTTCTGACAGTGAGCCTGCAATGGGCTTCGGGTCATAATAGACTTTATTGTTGAGAAAATCGAAAGGGTGAAGCGGAGAGCCTGCGAGTAAGAGATTAATACGATCTTCGAACTTGCTGGACATTTTCCCCTCCTACAGCCCCGCTGAATCAGGGAGGGTCGGCGCCAAGAGAACCATGGGATATAGATGCCCCATCTCCATATGGCAAACCTTTTTACGCAGATGGCCGTTATTCTCAAACCGAGAATTGGTCACGTTATTTCTCCCCTGAATTATTTTATATATTTTGCTGTGTAGCAAAAAAAAGGAAAAAGAAAAAGACTAGATTTTTATTATCTTTTGCTTATACTGCGACTCTTCCCCGACCATGTATTGCAACCTTAAAAGGAAGAACTTGAAACGTCAAGTTGCCGCGCCCGCGCGGTACAAGAGATGTTCTTTATCCAAAAATTAGCGCTCTATTGATTATAAAGTCCCGGCGTCAACTTGACAGGCTCGCCTGTGGGCGCAGAGCCCGTGTTCTTGTCTGCAACCATTGACGGATCGAATGGCGCAATTTCTACACGGGGGGATGAAGCGACGGGTGATGGTGCTGAGGACGCAGATTTTTTGGCGACCAGCTTAGGGTCAAATGGTGCAATATCAACCGCAGGCGTTGCCGCAGTAGATTTAGAAGGCGTAATAGGTTGTCGGGTCACCAATTTGGGGTCAAACGGTGCAATTTCTACAGCGGGGGTGGTTTCTTGCTGCGGCGGGACAACAGGCGTTGTCGAGCTAGGTTTAATCATCGATGTATCAAACGGCGTAATTTCAATAGCGTCCTGATGGGGGACGGGCAACGGCGCGGATTCTTCTTTCTCTTGTGCGCTCTTTTGCGGGGCAGGGGAAGCATCTGGCGCTTTGGCCTTGGTCTCAGGCAGAAAATTTTCTTGTGGAGCCGCCTGTGGGACGGGGGCAGGCTGTTTTTCTACAGGAGCAAGGGGGACCTCTTTCGCAACGTCCGGCGTGGAGGTTTTCTTGGCGGCAGGTTCAGATGGTAAGTCATCCAGAGGAGATGCATTCTTCTCGGGAGCGTCAGGGGTCGGTTTGTCGCTGGCGTTCTTCGTATTGGCTGGGGAGGATTTCTCCTTATCTTTGGACGCGTTAGGCTCTGTTTTAAGATCGGATTTAATATCTTTATCCAAAGCAGGCGCGGGTGGAGGTGGTTTGGGTGCGCCATCCTCTTCAAAAAGGGTATCGAGTACATCCTCGATTTTCTTATCTGTGTCAGGTTTATAGACTTTGGCAAAATCGGGGTCGAGTGACGCGAGCTTTCTCTTGAGCGTTTCGTTCTCGTCAGAAAGAAGAACTGCCTGTGCCTCGAATTTTTTAACCAAACTGGCCGTTGCCTCAAGCGTATCGTCGGACGCTGTAGGCGATGTTTCCTCAAGAGGGGTTTGTGATTTGAGTGTGGCGTTCTCTTCCTCAAGCGTTCGGATCTTTCGCTCAAGATAACGGAGTTTACTGCCTTCCTCGTAGGTTTGGGACGGCAGAGTCATTGTGTCTGCTTGAATGAGAGGGGAGGTTCTGAGTCGCGCCCGCTCTTTTTCAAGCAGTTCGATTTTCTCTCGCAAATCGCGCAGCATAGCTGCCTGCGCCTGATTTTTTCTACTAGGGTCTTCCGCAGGCGCCGAATTTTGCGCGCATGCCGGAGCAGCCCACAGCCCAAGTGAGCCAATGAGGGCAGAAACCATCAGAGCGTGCCGAATCTGTATTGACATATTTCTGCCAGACGTAATCCCACAAGACAGATCAAAGAATTTATTCATAACAATAGAATCACTCCTCACAGAGAGGACAGACGCCTCCATAATCTATAAGGCCACACATTTTTGCAAGCTGTAAAATGTTCAGGGTAATGTTTGATTCGATCTCGTAAACACGGGCCTTCGATGTATAAAGGCGCTCTTCACCCTCGATCAAATTAAGAATATCTCCCTCACCCAGCTGAAACTGTTCCAGATACAAATCCTGTAATTCGCCGTTGGTTTTCATCTCGGCTAGAACAATGGCGTATTCATCTTCCAACGCATGAACCTTATTGTAAGCTTGCTTGACTTTATTGCGTACATCCCGAATCAGACGGGCTTTTTCGAACTCAGCCTGATCTTGTTTGCTTTCGACTTTTTCTTTGGTTGCATCCCGTCCGAAACCATCGAATATTTTGTAATTAACTTGCACCATAGCCGAGGCTGCGCGGTCACGCCCGATCTCACCGCCGGAGTTATGTGTTTCGTCATAATCGACAACCAAATGAACATTGGGCAGAAAATCGGATTCTGCCGACCCCAGTTCATGTTTAATTGCCTGCAGGTCAGAGTGGTTGATCATCAAATCGACATTCCCTTGCTCGGACTGTTTGAGAAACTCGTCAATATCAAGGGCGACAAGATCTTGCAATGTCGGTTTGGTCGCTACAAAGTCGGGTAATGGTCCGGTAATATTTTCAAGCGTAATCATCGCAGTATCAAGAGACGACTTGAGGGAGCTGAGGCTTGATTCGGCAAATTCAAGGCGGGCCTCGGCCATCTTCAGTTTGGACTGATCTTCCGCTCCGGCCATTACCATCAAATCGACCTTGCGCTTGATTTTCTTCAAACGGCCAATATAGTCCTCGGCCTCGCGTTTTGCATTTTGGAAGCGGTACACCTGCATATACGCCTTGGTCGTATCAATAATAACTTTCTCGTATGCCTGACGCTTTTCAAGACTGGCTGAATTGCTGATATGGGTGCGCCGCTGAACTTCTTCATAGGTTTTGTCGCCATCATACAAAGTCTGGTCCACATTGAGGGTGAATTCCGACGATATGTTGCTGGCTCCACCATCGTTGGAGGGGGTCGATGTTGGATCGTTATACTCGCGTCCTGCAATGATTGTGGAGCGTACCTGCGGGTAATAACTTGACCGTGCCTCATCAATTGCGTGTTGGGTCTGGTCAAGTTTGGCTGCGCTAACGCCGATCTCCGGATTCTTGTTCATCGAAAAAAGCAAAGCCGTCTCAAGCGACATGGATACAGGGTCGCTCGAAGCCGCAAAGGCGGAAGGGGGCAGGCACAAGGCCACTGCAAAGGCGAGGAGGGGATACTTGTACGTCATTCTTTGCTCACCCTGACTTTGATCCAGTTATAACTATCCTGAATGCTCTTGGCAGGGGCATAGAGAATCGAGATTTTTTCAGGATCGGTCGTTCCCTTGATAAACACATTGCGGATATTGAGCGCCCGAGCCAGTCCGAGCTCCCGCGCCACCGAAATTGTCGGCGAATTCGGGTTGTCACCCGATACAATTTCAACGCCAAGCTCTCTGAGCGGAACTCCGGCAGTTCTGGCAATATTTTCGGCATAGGCCTGAAGAGTCTTTTCCGTGTCCGGAGAAATACTAATGTCGTTTTTTTCAAACAGAATGACGAAATAACCATCTTCGGTTATCTGTGTTTCTTGATTGAGGCCCGATGCCATATCGGCCTTGATTTGGTCGATAACTGAATCGGCATTTTTGAGTTCGTTTTTGAGTTCGATATTTTCTACCGTCAATGTCTCGTTCTGCTGTTGGTTTTTGGAGGCATTTTTAATCTGCTCAAGAGTGATTTCTCCAGCATTGATCTTCTCCATGATTTTTTTAAGTTCTTCTTCCATCTGGTCTTGCATCTTCGACGCTGTCGTCGTTTCAACTTCTTTTTTGTACTCCATACTCATCACATACATCACAATCGAGACGATCATAATGAAGAACAGGAACATCATGATAACCGTGGACAAAATATCCACAAAGCCCGGCCAAGCTACGGCACTAAAGTCATCATCCTTCATCTCTGACATGGTTAGATCACACTACTTTCCACGCGCAAATAGCTACAAAGCACGGACTACTACTCGGATTGCGGAGGAACATCGTTTTTAGGGCGCTCCTCAAAAATGTTATCAAAAACATCTGTATTCTTTTGCTGGATTTCTTCCACAATTGTGTTGAGTTGCCAGACCAGTGACGTGAATTCAGCTGAGGCATCCTCCTTCTGGGTGCGCTCTTTCATTTTTTCGATCTCGTTAACCAGCATACCCTGAATCTGGTTCATACGCTCGAACACCGAGTTGAAATCGCGCATCCGGTCACTCAGCAGGGCAATTTGGTCAACTTGCTGCCCATAGATTTTTTCGCTGCGCGTGACGTTCGAGGCCAAAATCTCGGTGACATACGAAAGGCTGGCACTGGTGCTGGCACTGTGGTTAAGCATTGGCTCGACGCTGCGCGTGATATATTTCATGCCATCCTTGATTTGTGCCATGCGCGAACTCATGGTTTCCATCGCCATATAAATATCCTTTTGATAGTCGTACAGCTTCTCCGTATGGTGAGCACTCTTGAGCATGGCCTCCGTTGTTTTGGAGAGGGCAATCATAATCTGCCCCATCTTCTGGTTGGTTTTGCTCGAGAGATACACAAAGCCCGCAAGCCATGCCTTGAGGTCATCGGATTTCGGAACTTTCTGGCCCATCACTTTTTCTTTGAGCGCCGGATTCATGATCGGAATACGCGCATCAATCCAGCGGCTGACCATCTCAATCGCTTTATCTTGCGCATGGGTCGAAAAGAAGTTGAGAAAGCCGAGGAACAGCGAGCCGCCAATACCGAACAGAGATGCCGAGAACGCGATACCCATACCTTGCAGAGGCGCCGCGATACTACCGATAAACTTGCCAAGCTCAATCCCGCCACCCGCAGATTTCCCTTTGTCCGCATTACCAAAACCTCCCGACACCTGATTGAGGGCTTCACCCACCGCATTAATCGTACTCAGGAGACCCCAGAAGGTACCAATCAGCCCCATCATCACCAGAAGACCTGCGAAATAGCTGACCACCTGACGTTCCGACTTGATCCGGTTTCCGAATTTGGATTTGATCAGCCGCGCATCCTGATCGGTAAAGTTGAGATACCCGTAAACGGCAAGGTTTTCTACGGCGTTGTACATGTTCTGGATTTGGAACAGGTAACCTTCCTTGCTCAAACCTTCACCAATCTCGGTAATTTCCTGAGGGTCAATCTCCTGGTCGCCTTCGATATTTTCAATACGGCGTAAAAATTTGATGTTCTTGTATACCTTAATATTGTTCCAAAACGATTTGAAAATCGAGAAAAGAATAACCGCAAAAATCATCGAGTTAAGTGGGATGTTCTCGTGATAGGCTTCCAAAATTTTCTCATGGCCGATCACAAGAATCAGGGTCAGAAAAATAATCGAAACGATCATTGGTACGGTGATATACTCAAAAAAACCAATGTTGAGCTTAAGTTTGAGTTCCTGACCTTCAGAATTTTGCATAACATGTTCCTTGAGGGGGTAGAGCGCGTGCGTCAACAGTAAAGACTGCCGAGCAACATTCTAATACACTTCAGAGATTATGCGAAGCGGAAAAAGCCGCCTTAAGGTGAAGATTTGAGAAAAAACCTGAAAAAGGGAAACTCACTGGAAGGCGTTATCACGTAGCCGGAATAAGGGTTTAAGAATAGCCTGCATCACGGTAACGTCACCCGTGAGAATACTGGCATCCACCGTCATGCCGGGGAAGAGGGGTTTGCCATCCAACTCATTGGAATCAAGCGCTACGCGCACGCGGTAATAGCGGTTTCCCTTCTCATCACTGATACTGTCGGCGCTAATTTCCGTAAGTTTTCCATCAATGCTGCCATGAATAGCATAATCATAAGCCGTTACCTTGACCCGTGCCGGAAGCCCCACCCAGATGTCGCCGCGATCCTTGGTATTGACCCGCGCCTCAACGATCAGATGTTCGTCAAACGGGGTCACTTCAAAAATAGGCTCACCTGGACGTACCACGCCGCCAATCGTGGTCATATAGACCTTATTCACAATCCCCTTGACCGGTGAGACGATTTGCGTGCGTGAAACTTCATCCGAAGAGGTTTTAAGCCGCTCGCTGGACTGGTTGATTTTTAGTTCGATACCGGCCATCTCGTCGGCAATCTCAGATTTGGCGTGGGTTGTTTCGGCGTCAATATTTTTCTTGATTTCCTCAATCTCGGCTTTGGTAATTGGGTAGGTCTTGCGGATCTGGTCGATCCGCGTATCGAAATTCTTGACGTTGCTTACCGAGGCCAGATAGCGCGTTTCCGACAAAGCCCCTGATTTACGCAAGCGCGCGTTGATGGCGAGCTGTTCCTGCGCCACCGCGCGCTCAGCGCTCAGATTGTCATGCTGCGATTTAAGGTCTTCGAGTTTGAGAGTCTTTTGCGAGATTTGTTCGCTAAGTCCCGCAATTTTTTGTTTCAAAAGGCTGGTGCGGTTCTGGAAAAGAGACTTCTCGGATTCCAGTGTATCTTGAAGCTCATCGGGAATTGGAACGTCATAGACAAATTCCTTTGCGTCCTTTTTTTCAGCCTCAAGCCGCGCTCGCTTGAGTTTGAGGGCTTCAATGGACAAGCGGATCTCGTCACGTTCCGAGCGGGCCTTCTGGTTGAGAAGTTGCAGCAAGGGTGTACCTTTTTCGACAGGAGTCCCTTCGATCACAAGGATTTTCTCGATAATCCCGCCCTCCAGATGCTGGACGGTCTTGGCTTGGCTGGCCGGAACAATGCGTCCTGCCGCATGTACCTGCTGCTCGATACGGGCAAAGTTCGCCCACAAAATAAATGCTAAGACCATCGCGCACAGCACCACCAGCAACGGCAGCGAATTCCATCCGGAATCTTTACCGGAGCCGTGATGCGAAGAGGAAAATCGGAATGTCATGACGTGTTTTCCTGTTCCTATACGGGTTGTCCAGATAGTTTGCGCAGGACATCATCGCGCGGCCCATCAAGGACAACCTTGCCGCCATCCATGAAAAGAAGGCGTTCCACCAGCGGCAAAAGCGGCGTCCGGTGTGTGACCATGATAAAGGTTTTATCTTTGAGAAAAGTTGCAAGGCCCTGCCGTACGGTCAGTTCAAGTTGAGAATCCATGCCAGTGGTGGGTTCATCAAAAATAAGGATCGATGGGTCGCGGATAATCACGCGCGCAAGGGCAATCGCTTGACGTTGGCCTCCTGACAAACGGATACCGCCTTCACCGGCTGGTGTGTTATAGCCCAGCCCTGTTTTTTGCAAAAACTCAAGCAGTTCCCCGAGGAACGGAAATTGGCCAAGGCTTTCGGCGGAATGATCGGGGTTTCCGAGCAAAATATTATCAAGCACTGTGCCTGAAAAAAAGAACGGATTTTGTGGTACAATCCCGATACTCCGGCGCAGCACATCGGGGTGGAGCGCCTTCACATCAAGGCCGTCATGCGACACGGTACCCGTATCGGTGACAAGGTATCCTGCCATGAGGTGCGCGAGGGTTGATTTTCCGGCACCCGACTTGCCAATCAGACCAATATGTTCGCCACCTTTGACCGTTAGGTTGATATTGTCAAGCGCGGGGTGGGCCTGCCCCGGGTAAGAGTAGGACACATCTTTAATCGTGATGGCGCCCGTGAGTTTGTGCTGAACCGGTGTTGCTTTGGCATCCTGAAGTTCGGTCGGCAGACGGAAGACTTTATCGACCATCTTGAGAATGCTTTTGGTCTGGTTAAGCCGCCCCGCCACGCCAGCAAACGAGCTGATGAGTGAAATCATACGGCTTGAAAGAATCGACGTGGCAATAAGTCCGCCCACGGTGAGATTATTATCCTGAATTTCATACACGCCTTGCAGAACGACGAACACGCTTACAAAATAAATCACCATCGCCGAAAAATTGCTTGCAAGGTTCAACATGAACATATTGCGTGATGAAGACGCTGCAGCATCTTCCGTCACATTTTGCCAGCGGAAAAGCTGCGAACGCGCAATACCGAACATACGGATGGTCGAGCTTCCCTCCAGCATCTCGATCAGCAGCGCCGATTTATTCTGCAAGGCCTTGATATAATCCTGCGTGCGCCGTTGGATCGGCATATTGGCGGCTATGTTACACAGGATGATGGCCAACGCCCCTCCCGCCGAAATAGCCGCAATAATCGGCGATATAAAATAGATAACACCTATAAACACAAGCGAGAAAGGCAGATCGACCACCGCCGGAGCAAGGCGTGACGCATAAAAATCCTTGATCCCCTGAAGTTCGCGGAACAAATTAGCCTTCTCGCCCACGCTCATCATCTCGAATTGGGGGCGGATGCGGAAGAGCTGCTCCAGCATCAAAATATCGTGGTGAGTCCCGACGCGTGCGGCAATATGTTCAAGTACATAAGAGCGGATGGTTTTGAGCAAAAAATCAAACACCAGCATGATCGACATGCCGATCACCAAGGCGTGGAGTGTATCAAGCGCAAAATTCGGAATAACCAGATCATACACGTTCATGCTGAACAGCGGCACCACCATCACAAACAGATTGATAAAGAAACTGGTGATAAGAACCTCGGTATATTTGTTCATATGCGAGGTAATTGGATCCCAGAACCAGCTGATTTTATGCGCGTTCCAGACGTGATCGGTTGTGGCCTGCGCGGTACGCGGGATCACGGCCACTTCAATTGCTTGCCCATCATAAAGCGCTGCAATATCGGCGAGCGTGCGGGGTATATCCTTTTTTCCGGCTGCCATTCCCTTGGGAAAATGGATTTTCCCCCCTTTGCCATCTGGGCCATCCGGCACATAAACGCAGTAATGATCTTTTTTAAGGCGCAGGATCAGGGGTGTTTTGGCGGCGGAAAGAGAGACAAAATCGCACATATGCGGGGTAATACGCGCGCCAGCGCGCAGGCCGAGTTGCTCAAGGTCGATCTCCCCGGGCGCGGATACTGTTTCGGAGAGAAGATTATCAACCGCGACCGGATGGCCATAAATGCCAAAAACAATCGACAGACAGTCGGTAAGAGCAGTGGAATTTTGCATAACTAAAAAGAACCTGAAACGAAGGAGACCCGCAGAAAGCGGTAGGGCTATCTTACCAAAAAAACACCGCGCGGCATAGGGCTACATCGGTAGGGAACTAGTGTTTTCTAAACGCCGACTACATCGACAACCAAGGTCAGGGCACCACTGGTATAGGTATGATCCACGGCCCAGCTTTGTGCTCCACCGCCATCCACATCAATGGTAAAGCCCGAGTCCACGTGAAGGGTGAGCGTTCCCGAGGCCGAACCTGTCGAACTCTGAACATCAGTCCAATCTATGTCATAAGGGTTAGCGCCATCCGTTACCAGATTGGTGATCTGAATTTCTTCAAGGTTAGTAAAGAGAGCAGCCAGTGCAACTCCCTCATTAACGGAGGCTGTGACCCCACCTGCGTCCCAGACCATGGTATCCGTCCCCGCGCCAAAATCAACCGAGCCACCCGCGTTGTAAAGAGCATCAAGAGAATCATTATCAAAACTAATATTATCATTCAATCCTGACAGAATATAATCCTCGATCGTAAAGGTGGTATCGCTCACGCTGGTACCACCGAACTGCGTGGTGAAACTGCCCTGCAAAGAAGCGCCCGTCAGAGATCCGGTAATCGCGAGGGTTGCACCGGAGTAATCGGCCGTGTCGGTTCCGCCGCCGCCGATAAGCGTATTTGCCCCGCCATTGACATAGAAGGTGTCATTGCCGTTCTTGCCATCAAAAAGATCATTCACGCTATCAAGGCCGCGGAAAATATCGGCGTAGTTTGATCCTACAACACTCTCTGTTCCGTATATAGCATCCGTACCGATGGCGGCACCGCCATTATCGGAAATTTCCATGTAGTTGCCAAAAGAATCCGCGGCAAGAGCGATTTGAATCCCGTTGGTGGATGAAGAATAATTGGCTGTATCATTGCCCGTGTCACCTAAAAAATAGTCATTTCCCCCGCGCCCGACAAAGGTGTCGTTACCTGTACCACCCATCACGATATTACTGCCGGAATCGCCAGAGAAACTGTCATCGTAATCACTTAGAATAAACGTCTCTATCCCTTTCACATAATCGTACTCGGCAAGACCGGTGAGTGTCACGCGGGCATAGCCGCCCTCAGATAGGGGGTCACCAGTATAGGTAGTGACGGAGAGATCAAGCGTCAGGCCGAGAGTTGCATCGGTGCGATAGGAATAATCGAGAACATCCCCGAAGGTCCCATTGGAGGAATCCCAAAAAATGGCCGCGTTTGTGCTTCCTGCATAATAGTCGTCACCCGTGCTGTCTTGAATAGATTCATCGCCCGATCCGCCATAAACCGCATCGTTGCCACTGTCTGTCGCGATAAGGCTGCCTCCCGTTGTAGCCGCGCCCAAATAAATATCATTGCCTGTTCCAAGTGTAATATAGAGATAGGACGAACCCGAACCGGTAATCGTATCATTATCCGCGCCGCCATCGGCGGAGTAGGTCGTGGTGATACTATCATCTCCAGCCTGACCATAGAGAAGGTCATTCCCGCCGCCGCCATCAATGGTATCATTGCCAGTCCCGCCGTAAATATAATTGTCGTTGGCGTCACCCGTGATCGTGTCATTGCCCGCGCCGCCCGTCACATTCTCGAAATTGGAGATCGTATCGGTGCCCGACCATGTGCCGGACTTTATAGCGCTGCCTGTTTGCAGATTGATGGTTACTGTATCGGTTGCCGATGCGTATGAAAGCATATCTGCCGTGTTGCCGCCGCCGTTAAGGGTGTAGGTGCCATTCCCCACTGTGAAGGTGTCAGCATAATTGCCGCCCGTAATGGTTTCAAAACCGGCAATCGTGTCCGTACCCGTCCACGCGCCGGATGTGGTTTTGGTGACGGTACCTGCTGTAAGATTGACAGCCACTCCTGCAGCGGCGTTCACATAGGTAATCGAGTCAGTGCCCGTGAGACAAGTTATAACATAAGAGCCAGTCCCTGCAGTGAAGCTGTTGTTGCCAGTGCTGCCATAGAGGGTTTCCATGTTGCTGAAAGTATCTGTTCCCGACCATGTACCGCCTTTGGTGGTGGTGCCTGAATATGCAGTGGTTGCGCTCAAGACAATGGTCATGGCGTTGCTTGTGAATACATAACTCAGGGCATCGGACAATCCGCCGCTGCCATCGAGAGTGAATGTTCCCGTACCGGAATAAAAGATATCATTATTTGACGTGCCCGTAATTGCCTCAATCGAGGACAGCGTATCGGTGCCACCGGATTTAGAAACGGTCACTGTTGCTCCTAGCATAGCAGTAATCGCGGACAATCCGGCATAGGTTATGGTATCGGTAAAGGCACCGGTACCGCCATTGAGGGTATAGTTGCCTGTGCCGACAGCGGTAAAGTCATCGGCGTAGTTATTGCTCCCGGTGATGGTTTCAAAGTTCGAAATCGTATCTGTCCCCGACCATCCGACGGATTTGAGCGCTGTTCCAGCTTGCAGATTAATGTTCATGGCGCCGCCTGCGCTGGCATATGTCAGGGAGTCGGTGCCTGTGTTGCCATTCAGCGTATAGGTGCCCGTTCCCGCCGTAAAAGCATCATTGCCTGTGCCGCCAGTGATTGAATCAATCCCTGTAAATGTATCGGTGCCTGACCATGTGCCCGATTTAGTGGTCGTTCCCGAATTGGCAGTGGCGGCGCTCAAGGCAATCGTCATCGCATTACCGGTGGCGTTATAGCTCAGCGCGTCGGTGCCGCCCGCCCCGCCGTGAACAGTGAAGGTGCCGGTGCCGGAGTTGAATGTATCATTGAAGCTTGTTCCGGTAATCGTTTCAATCGACGACAGTGTATCCGTTCCGCTTGGCTTGGCAATAGTGACGGTTGCGCCCAGGGTTGCAGTGATCGCGGCAAGTCCCGCATAGGTAATGGTATCGGTGATGGCATCAGCGGCCGTACTGCCGCGTAAGGTATAGTTACCTCCATTGATTCCCGTAAAGGTATCGGCATAGGCATCACTCCCTGTGATGGTTTCGAAATCATAAATCCAATCGGTGCCCAACCATGCGCCGGATTTGGTCACATTACCTGATTGCAGGTTGATGATAACCGCGCTGGTGGCTGCGGCATAGGTCAGTGAATCTGTGCCGCTTTGACCAAATAGATCATAGGTGCCTGCCCCTGCGGTGAAGGCATCGTTCCCTGTGCTGCCGATGACTGAATCAATACCTGTAAACGTATCGGTGCCTGACCATGTACCGGATTTGGTGGTCGTTCCCGAATTGGCAGTGGCGGCGCTCAAGGCAATCGTCATCGCGTTGCTCGTAAGGGAATAGTCCAGCCCATCATACCCGCTGGCACCATTGAGTGTAAATGTGCCTGTACCGGAATAAAAGTAATCATCATCTGACGTTCCGGTAATTGACTCGATGGACGAGAGTGTATCGGTATAGGAGTAGCCGTTTTTATATACGGTAACAGTCGCGCCGAGATAAACCTCAATGAGCGAAAGTCCCGCATAGGTAATGGTGTCGGTAAAGGCGCCAGTTCCACCATTGAGGGTGTAGTTACTTGTCTCGTTGCCGGTAAAGGCATCGGCGTAGTTATTGCTCCCTGTGATGGTTTCAAAGTTCGAAATCGTGTCCGTGCCCGACCATGTGCCGGATTTAACCGCCGCGCCCGTTTGCAGGTTGATGGTCATCGCGCCGCCTGCGCTGGCATATGTCAGCGAGTCTGTCCCGCCTGCGCCGTTAAGCGTATAAGTCCCCGTACCTGCCGTGAAGGCATCGTTTCCTGTACTGCCAACAAGTGAATCCACGCCTGTAAATGTATCGGTGCCTGACCATGTGCCCGATTTGGTAGTCGTGCCCGAATTGGCCGTGGCCGCGCTCAAGGCGATGGTCATGGCATTCGAGGTTGAATCGTAACGAAGTGTATCGATACCGCCCGCGCCGCCTGCAATTATAAAGGTGCCTGTACCGGAGTTGAATGTGTCATTGTTGCTTGTTCCGGTAATATTCTCAATCGAGGAAAGAGTATCTGTGCCGCCGGATTTGACCACTGAAACGCTCGCGCCGAGGGTCGCGGTGATCGCGGACAAGCCCGCGTAGGTAATGGTATCGGTAATGGCATCAGCCGCCGTGCTGCCGCGCAGGGTATAGTTGCCTGTGCCGACGGCAGTAAAGGCATCGGCATAGGCATCGCTACCAGTAATCGTCTCGAAATTGGAAATGGTATCGGTGCCCGACCATGTTCCACTTTTAGTCACGGTTGCTGGCGCTTGCAGGTTAATGGTCACCGCCCCGCCTGCAGCGCCATAGGTGATTGAGTCAGTGCCTGCGCCTGCGTCAATCGTAGAAGAGCCATCCGCCGCGGTAAAGGCATCGTTGTAGGTGCCCCCGACATAAATCTCCATATTGGTGTAGGTGTCTGTCCCCGACCATGTGCCGGATTTGACCACTGTTCTTGCCGCCATATCCCATGTCAGGGCGCCGCCCGCATTCACATAGGTAAGTGTATCGTTCCCCGCGTTACCGCGCAGGTCATATGAACCGGTACCGGCGGTAAATGTGTCGTTATTGGTGCTGCCGTAGATAGCTTCAATCGATGTAAGTGTATCGGTGCCCGACCATGTGCCACCCTTCGCCACTGTACCGGAGTTGGCAACTGTCGCGCTTAAAGAGACAGTTACAGCGCCACCAGCCCCTGTGTAGGTAACCGTATCACTGCCGCCCGATCCGTTGAGGGTATAAGTCCCTGATGCCGCAGAAAAGGAATCGTTATAGGCCGTTCCAATAATCGTTTCGATCGACGAAATAGTATCGGTACCCGTCCACGTGCCTGATTTGGTGATGATTCCCGTGCTCAGGTCAACCGTAACTAAACCATCCTCTGCCGCGTAGGTAACGGTATCGGTGCCGCTTCCTCCAAACAGAGTAAAGGTACCCGTTGCGGAGGTAAATGTGTCGTTGAAACCACCGCCTGTGAAGGTTTCAAAGCCTGTAAGTGTGTCCGTTCCCGTCCATGCGCCTGACGTTGTTTTGGTCACAACGCCTGTCCCAAGGTTAAGGGCGACTGCCGCCGCCGCATTCACATAGGTAATTGAATCGGTGCCACTTCCCGCGTTAAGTATATAGGTGCCTGTACCTGCGGTAAATACATCATTGCCCGTCCCTGTCGTAATCGTCTCAATCGAGCTGAATGTATCGGTGCCTGAGAACGCACCGGATTTGGTGACAGTGCCGGAGTTGGCAACTGTGGCGCTCAAAACAACGGTTTCAACACCGCCCGCAACGGCGTAAACAAGGGAATCCATACCCGCGCCGCCGTCAAATGTATAGCTTCCCGTATTGGAATTGAACGTATCGTTGTTGGATGTAGCAATGATCGATTCAATGGAGGTGAGCGTATCGGTGCCGCCCGATTTGGTGATGGTCAAGGTGGCGTTAAGATCGACAGAAATAGCGGCAAGGCCTGCATAAGTAATGCTGTCTATAACAGCCGCGGCCGCGCCGCCATTGAGGGTATAGTTGCCTGTGGCGGTCGCCGTAAAACTGTCGGAATAAGCGTCACTTCCCGTGATTGTCTCGAAATTGGAAATCGTATCCGTGCCCGACCATGTGCCGGATTTAACGGCGCTGCCGGTTTGGAGGTTAATGGTTACCGCGCCGCCAGCCGAAGCGTAGGTGAGAGAATCCGTTCCAGCTGCGGCATTGAGAGTATAGGAGCCGTTGCCCGCCGTGAAGGAGTCGTTCTGGCCCGTTCCGGTGACGTTTTCAAGTGATGAAATGGTATCCGTACCAACCGATTTTGTAACAGTTCCCGCAACCAAGTTAACAGTAATAGCGTTAAGAAAAGCAGCATAGGTAATACTGTCGTTGATGCCAACTCCCGCACCGCCATTGAGGGTATAGTTATTGGCTTCATAGGCCACAAAAGTATCGGCGTAAGCATCACTACCGGTAAAAACCTGAAAGTTATTAACCGTATCTGTGCCCGACCATGTGCCGGACTTGGTCACGTCATGGGTGACGATATTAATTGTCACTGCGCCGCCCGCCGAGGCGTATGTAATCGTATCGTTGCCAAGGCCGCCATTAAAACTCATGGTGCCAGTTCCTGCGATAACGTTATCAGCGTAGTCGCTACCAACGAAGACGCCAAAAGAATTGAATGTGTCTGTTCCCGACCAAGTTCCTGTTTTAGTCGCAGTACCAGATTGTGCGGTTACTGCGCTCATAGTTATAGTGATGGCGCCACCCGCGAGGCTGTAGTTTAATTGATCAGTGTTACCGCCGCCATTATATGTATAAGTACCAGATCCTGAATAGAAGAAATCGGAATTGGATGTACCAGAGATGCTCTCAATTGACGAAATCGTGTCTGTGCCGCCGGATTTGGTCACGGTTCCGGCATTCATGTCAACGGTAATGGCGGCAAGACCAGAATAATTGATAATATCGACAATAGTCCCGCCATCCGCGCCACCATTTAAGGTGTAATTGTCCGTGCCAATTGCGGTGAAGATGTCGGCATAAGCATCACTGCCTGTAATGGTCTCCATGCTCATCAGGGTATCCACACCCGACCACGCGCCGGATTTGGTCACATTACTTAATTGCAGGTTGATGCTAACCGCGCCGCCTGCTCCCGCATAGGTGAGGGAGTCGGTACCGGAATCACCAAAAAGCATATAGGTTCCGGTTCCGGCTGTGAAACTGTCATTGCCGCCGCTGTTGCCGACAATGACGTCAATATATTGCAGTGTATCGGTGCCCGACCACGTGCCGGATTTGGCAACCGTACCGAAGTTAGCGGTTGTCGCGCTCAAGACCACCGTAATGGCCCCGCCAGCCGCCGTATAATCAACGAGATCCGATCCGCCGCCGGAATAACCGTTCAGAAGATAAGAACCCGTCGCCGAAATAAAATCATCATCCCCCGATGTTCCGGTAAAATCTTCAAACCCTGAGAATGTATCTGTTTCAGGGGTGCCACCACCTGTATAGATAGCGGTTCCGGCTGTGATATTGATAGCAACGGAGTCGGCCCCACCCGCAAGGTCTTCAAAATGTAGTAAGTCGTAGCCGAGGCCGCCTGTTAAAGTATCAGCGCCGTAACCGCCGTAAATCGTGTCATTGCCAGCATCCCCGTCAATAACATCATTTCCGTCATTCCCGATCAAGGTCTGTCCGGTTGCATCACCGGTAATTGTATCATTGAAATCGCTGCCTGTAATATTCTCGATATTCTTGACACGGTCAGCTTTACCCGTAGCCGTCAGAGCAACATAACCATCAACATCAGGCGTATCCAGAAGATTGACGGTAATGCCAGCTGTAAAGGTGCTGTAGTTGATGGTATCGGTTCCGGCACCGCCATCAATATCATCATTGCCCACCGATGAATTGATAAGGTCAGCTCCTCCACGTGCATCAATCACGTTGTTATCGCTCGACCCCGTGATTGTATCATCATAATCAGTCGCGATCAGGTTTTCAAAACCTGAAAGTGTATCGGTGTCGGTTCCTGTAACAATCTGGGCATAACTCCCAGAAGATTGCAGCGCGATGGTAATACCGTTTCCGGCGTAGGAATAATCAACGGTGTCGATGTCCGCACCGCCCGTCAGTATATCATCTCCATCGCGGCCCATGATATAGTCATCACCCGCGCCACCGTCGAGATTGTTATCGCCCGCATCGCCGAGAATTTGGTCGGCGCCTGCGCCGCCAATCACATGTTCAAAATTCTTGTAACTGTCTGTCTCCGTACCAATGGTGGCCGACCGGAATCCGTTGCCATCCGCAACCGATGTCAGGTCAATCACAACGCTGCTGGCGGAGTCTTTATCGGCAAAGCTGATAGTATCGTTAAGGCCACCACCACCATCCAGACTGTCGTCATCGCCACCACCGCGAATGGTATCGTCGCCCAATCCCCCAACAACCGTATCGGTGGCGGCAGAACCATAAACCATGGATCCGCCATTCCCCAAAAGAATACGGTTCTCGTTCTGGAGAGTGGAGAGGTCGAATATCCCGTCAGTCGGATCAAGGTCAGCCGTCGAGGTGGCAGCTTTGATCTCAAAAGCCTGTTCAAGGTGGAAGTCAAGGCTTGTGTCGGCAGGAGGGGTAGGGCCTGCATCTGGGCTGGAAGGGTCGTAGTCTGCAACAGAGTCTATCACCACAGTAAAAGCGGTGCCGTTCATGCTGGCATCTGTGGAGAAGACGAGGTAAATTTCTATATCTCCCCGCGCATTTGGGGTAAGGGAGGTCAGGGTGTAGGCGTCCGCCCCTGCATCATAAGTAGCGCCAGAAACCGAAACACCGGACGGCAGCCCTGTGATGACTACGCTTGTCACATCAAATGCGTCAGGCAAGTTCGGTGAAAATTCAAGGACACGGGCCGCCTGAGTTTCACTGAAATAGGCATTGTTATCAGCATAAACAGTCTGAAAAGAATTATTACTGACAAGATCAATTGTCTCGGTTGAAAATTGTGAACTGGCGCTGGGATCAAAAGCCGCAGCTCCACTGCCGCCGCCCCCCCAAGTGGTGTTGCTCCCGCCATCGTAAGTTTGTGCAACCTGAAGAAGTCTGACCTCAAAGTCAAAAGATGTTCGCGCCGAAGAAGAGTCATCAACATCGGTTTGTGTTTGCGTTTCAGTTTCGCTTGCGCTCTGAGAATTATTTTTCTTATGAAAATTTTCAGGGGCAGGGGGAACGCCTTCTGTATCCGATACAAAATCGGGGCGCGGATCGGACGTCAGGTTAAAGTCCTCGTCGGCAACCTCAACAGCAAAAGTTTGTTTGGGGCTGATATCGACAATGACTTCCTGAATCTTAGTTACAATTTGAACTTCAGGTTCTTCTGATGAATCATCCTTCTTGTCATGGATATTTTCAAGGCTCAGGCTGGTAAAGCTCAGATAGTCTTTCTGGGTGATGTTGCGGATGAGGCCAACTTTACTTAAGATGTCCTGCGGCATAAACTCCACATCACCGAGAAAAATCGAGGGTGCTTCCTGCGGCGAGAATAGAATGAGGCCCAGCCCCAGAAATACAATCTTGGCGTTAGTTAGCGGATCGCTCATAATCACATCGGCGCCAAGAATGTTGATCGCAAGTTTCGAAGGATCTGCTCCGTTTATTTCAATCTTCTGGCCGGGAATCGCGTGGACAACGACCTGCTGGTCCTTGCCCGGCATCATAACTTTAAGCGCCTCTGTGGAGTGCTCATAGCTGACATTCTGGTTCTGCGACGTCACTTGTGGCGTCTGTGCCCCAGAATTCTGCGCTTTTGAATCGTCCATGCCCACCTGACCTGATTATAAACCCATCAAATTTTAATTATATTGGAGAATTCTTAAGATTTTATTGCGGTGCGCGAGGAGGACTATCAAGCGAGGCCTCAAGAAGGCTTTCAAGACTGGCGTAATCGACCTTCCCACTGCCCAGAACAGGCAGTTTATCGCGCACGAGAACCGAAGACGGCACGGCGAGCGCCGTAATCCCCAACTCCTGAGCCAATTGAATCATATTTTCACGGGCAGCGGAAGGGGCTGTTGTGATTAAAATCAATGTTTCTCCCTTGCGAGGGTTGGGACGGACGATAACGGCATGCTGAAAATCAGGCCAGATTTTCTGGGCCAGACTCTCCGCAAGGGTCAAAGACACCATCTCCCCGCCGATTTTGGCAAAGCGTTTGGCGCGTCCGCAAATGCGCACAAACCCTTCATGATCAACGCTGACAATATCCCCTGTATCATGCCAGCCCTCATGAGGAGGTTCCAATACGCCCGGATTCGTATCGCGGAAATAACCGAGCATCACATTAGGGCCTTTGACAAACAGGCGGCCGCCTTCACTGATCCCCGGAACTGTTTCAAGACGCGCGGTAATGCCGGGCAAAATACGCCCCACCGTCCCGTTTTTCTGGTGCATGGCTGAATTGACCGCAATCACAGGCGCTGTTTCGGTGGCGCCATAGCCTTCCAAAATGCGTACGCCGAACTTATCGGCATAAAGCTGGCGGGTGCTGTCCTTGACTTTTTCGGCGCCTGCGAAGATGTAACGCATCCGGTAAAAGTCATAAGAACTCGCCATCCGCGCATAGCCAGTCAGGAACGTATCCGTTCCGAACATGATCGTTGCGTTGGTCGCATAGACCATTTCGGGCACAATTCGGTAATGAATCGGATTGGGATACAGGAAGGTGCGTATCCCCGAGAGGACCGGAAGAAGTGCTCCTGCCGTCAGGCCGAAGGAATGGAACATCGGCAAGGCATTAAACACAAGGTCTTGCTGGTTAAAGTCCACTCGCGTCGCCAACTGGACAATATTGGACATGATATTGCGGTGACTCAGCACCACGCCTTTGGGCGAACCTTCCGAGCCTGAGGTGAAAAGCACCACCGCAGGACTTTCAGGGGAAACCGCGCTGGGTTGGGTTGCGAAAAGAAGCGCGCGTGCCTTGTCCAGAAGGCCAATGCCAGCCTTTAAATCCTCGAGGTAAAGAATCTGGAAGCTCGGGGAGAGAGCGTTCACGAGCTCATCAAGCTTCCCCAACTCCACAAAACGGCGCGATGTGATGACGGTCTTGACTCCTGAGGTTGAAAGAGATGAGGAAATAGATTTTAGCCCTGCGCTGTAATTGACCATCGCCGGAACCTGTCCACCCACCTGAAGGGCAAAGAACGTCAGGATTGCTCCCGCGCTGTTGGGCAGCATCAAACCCACAATTTCGCCGCGCTGGGTGAGGGGACGCAGCTTGTGCCCTAGAACATAAGCGCCGCGGATCAGGTTGCGATAGGTCAGAGGGACAAAGCTCGGGTCTTCGGCAGCGATATGAGAATCCCCGTTTACATAGCGGGCCTTGAGCAGCGCGTTCCACAAATTCTGATCGCGATCTGATGTCTCAAACATCATCGATTCCATAACATCATAAAGCTGTTGGCTGGCGGCAACGCGGCGCGCCCGCCCTTTAATGTCCGGATCAATCGTAAAAGTGACAGGCGGTAAAACCGTGATCGTGATTTTAGGGAAACTTTTGAGCGGCACTTTTCCTTTAAGGCGCGCAAAGGGGGTGTGCTGCACGCCGTCAAGACGCACAGGAAGAATTACCGCGCCGGTTTTATCGGCAATCATGCCCGGGCCATCATAGACTTTCATAAGGGCACCGGTATCGGTCAAGCGCCCTTCGGGGAAAATCACGATATGGCGATTTTCCTCGACCTTGCGGATCAGGGCTTTGAGCGAATAGGGGTTGGTCGGATCAAGCGGGAAGGCATCGACCAGCTTGAGAAAGGGCCTCACCCACCACCAGTTGGCCACAAAGCTGTTGACGGCAAACATCGGGCGTCCGGGCAGAAAGGCGGCGAGCAAGGGCGGGTCAAGCAACGACACGTGATTACCCACAATCACGGCGCGTGGCCCTGCCGCCTCAATATGTTCAAGGCCGCGTACTTCCACTTTGTAGAGTATTTTAAAGATGATCTGCAGCACTGTTTTAAACAGATAATCGGGGAGAAGGCGGCAGATAAAGAGCGTCACACCCAAATTGGCAAGTGCAAAGAAGAGGAAAATATCGCGGATCGCATAGCCTTTACCAATCAGCAAGGCCGAGACAACCGCCGAGGCCACCATAAACATGGAATCGGTAATGGAACTTCCCGCCATCACCCGTGCCCGTGTGACGGGGGGCGTACGGTCTTGAATAATGGCCGAGAGCGGAATGACAAACAGCCCGCCAAAAAAAGCCACCATAAATACATCAAAGACAATCCGAGCATGGGCAAAACTCTGGAGAAATTCAGAGACGCTCAAAAATGTACCGTCCGCACGGGGGGCAAGACCGCTTGATGCAAAATAAATATCAATCGAAAAGAGACTAAGGCCCAATGCCGAAAGTGGGACAAAGACAGCGGAAATTGTGCCGCGCAGGAGTTTATGGTTAAACAGGCCGCCAATGGCAATCCCCACCGAAAAGAGCACCAAAAAAAGCGTAAGAACATGTTCGTCAGCACCGAGTGTGCCTTTGGTATAGTTGGCAAACTGCGCCATAAACATACTGCCGATACAAAAGAACCAGCCTTTACCCAGCAGCGAGAGGCGAATCTCGCGCGGTTGCCGGAAGGTATGCGCCATCACATCCCATGTCTCGCGAAACGGGTTGAGAGAGAAGGGGGCGTTCTCGGAAGCGGGCGGGGCGAGAGGAATGTAACGGCTAGCCGCATAACCGATCAGTGAAATAGAAATCATCAAGGAGCCGATCATCAGGGCCCCACTGTGCAGCGCCATCACCGATGTTCCGATAATGGTGCCAAGCAAAATAGCAAGAAACGTTCCGGTATTAAGGAGCGCATTTCCGGCAATCAAATAGCCGCGATCAAGATGCTGGGGCAAAATCGAATATTTGCTGGGGCTGAAAATCGCCGAGTGCGTTCCCAAGGCAAAAAGTGTTGCATAGCACAGATACAAATTCGCGCTGAGAAGGGCTGCAAACCCTAAAAGGGCAATCAATATCTCGAAGAGCTTGACCGCGCGCATAATCTTGTCTTTGGGAAATTTGTCAGCGAGTTGCCCCCCCATCGCCGAAAACAGAAAGAACGGCAAAATCAGAATTCCCGCCGCCAGCGTGGTGAGGAGTTGTTGTGCCTTCTCGGTGAAATCAAGTTGCTGGGCAAGCTGATAAATAATCAGCACGACAAGGGCGTTTTTGAACAAATTGTCGTGGAAAGCCCCCAGAAACTGCGTGATAAACAGAGGCAGAAAATTGCGTTTCTTGAGTAAGCTGAATTGACCATCGGACATGATAAAAGGCTCCTTCATGTTGCCATTACCACTTTACTATGCCAGAATAATGAACATTGTTCAATAAAAATATTGAACAATGTTCAAAATATGCTAGGATAATACAAATAACCGCCCTCCCAAGACAATAGAACATGGCGCGCCGCAAAGACCACACCCGCGAAGAAGTAAAAGAGTTGATTTTAAGTGCCGCCCGCGCTTTGGTTGCGGAGGGCGGAATTGAGGCTCTGACAGCGCGGGCCATTGCGACAAAAATCGGCTATACGGCAGGAACGATTTATAATGTATTCACGGACATGAACGATATTGTGCTCCACCTCAATGGTGAAACACTTGATCGGCTGTACATAGAACTTAGCCGCCCGCAGCATAACCGGAAGAAAAGACCGCCCCTTGCCAATATGAAATCTATGGCGCTGGGCTATATGCGGTTTGCCGAAGAGAACAGGGACGAATGGCGCATTCTGTTTATGTTGGATAAAACAGGCCAGAATCCACCACCAGCATGGTATGTCCAGAAAATCGAGCAGCTATTCGAGCCGCTTGAGATTATTTTGGCTCCTTATTTCACGGCCATGCAGGAAAAGACGCATAAGGAAACAGCGCGAACCCTCTGGGGCGCCGTGCATGGTCTGCATAGTCTTGCCATAGCGCAGCGTCTGCCAGATAACTCCGGCCAAAGGGATGTGCGCAACATGATTTCCCGGCTGATTGAAAATTTCATGGCCGGTTTAAGTGTAAAAAAGAACCTTTCCGGCGACTGAAATAAGTTTTATCTATGATATTCTGGAACATATAAAGAGAAGCAGCATGAGTAAAGCCTTTACCCGCGAAGATGACGGATCGAATGACGATGACGATTTTGAGGATGATGATCCTCTCCCCAGTCATGAAAAAAATTATATGACCCCTACGGGCCATAAGGCACTGGAGGATGAGTTTTATCACTTGATGCACCGCGAACGCCCCAAGATCGTCGAGATTGTTTCGTGGGCGGCGGGTAACGGGGATCGCTCGGAGAACGGCGATTACATTTATAACAAAAAGCGCCTGCGCGAAATTGACCGCCGCGTGCGTTACCTGATGAAACGCCTTGATAACGCCGAGGTGGTTGATCCGCAAAACCAGCAAGGGCAAGATCAGGTCTTCTTTGGCGCCACCGTCACCTATGTCCGTGAAGATGACACCGAATATACCGTGACGTTGGTAGGAGTGGATGAAGCAGATTTCGCGGTGGGGAAAATCAACTGGCTCTCGCCCGTGGCCCGCGCCCTCATGAAAGCGCGTGTGGGGGACGAGATTGAATTGCGTATGCCAAGTGGCCTCGAATTTATTGAGGTGATTGATATCCGCTATATTGTCCCCGAAGAATAACGCCATGGATTTGTTCTTTCTTGTCAAAACTGTGCATATCATCAGCTCAACCATCCTGTTTGGCACCGGAATTGGTATTGCCTTTTTTATGGCCTATGCGCATCTGGGCGATCATATTGAAGCGCGTTACTACGCCGTGCGGACGACAGTTCTGGCCGATATGATTTTTACAGCGCCTGCGGTAATTATTCAGCCTGTGAGCGGTTTTGCGCTTATTCATCTGGCCGGACATGATATGAGCGCGCCATGGCTGCTTTGGACATACGGACTTTATATCTTGGCCGGAATTTGCTGGCTGCCGGTTGTAGGAATTCAAATGAAACTGCGTGACATCCTCAAAAAATGCCGTGATACAGGTGAGCCGCTTCCTGGAGGCTACAAGAAACTCTTCAGATTATGGTTTATTCTGGGCTGGCCTGCGTTCATCGCGCTTGTGGTTATATTTTTTCTGATGGTAGAAAAACCCGTATGAATCAGGCCCCGATCTTTCGTGACATTTTCGGACAGGATTGGGAGAAACTTCCGCCCGTCATCAAGCGCCATTACGCCAACCGCCCTTATACCAACGATAGGGTAGAAGTTGAAGGCACCCTTGATGTTCTGTGCAAAGGGCCGATCCGCTGGCTAGGGACGATATTGGCTCTCATGGGTAGTATCCCGCCCTATAGCGAGAATAATGTTCCTGTAACGGTGATGTTTACCAGCGGTCAGAGGGATAAGAAATTCAGGTTCTGCCGCGAGTTTAACTTTAAAACGCGCAAAGCTTATAGTTTCAATTCCTATATGATTCAGATCGCAAAGAACGAAGTTGCCGAAATTTCCGCAGGCGGCCTTGGCTGGTGCATGAGCTATCATTGGAATGATGGAAAAGTGATCCTGCGGCACAAAGGCTATGTTTTACGGATCGGGAGTTTTATGATCAAACTACCTCTCGAAATGCTGATGGGTTGCGGTTATGCCGATGAAATTGCTGTGGATGATGAGACCTTTGATATGTGTATGAATTTGACCCATGACCGCTTTGGAAAAATATACGAATATAAGGGGCGTTTCAAAATCATCAGTGAAAATCTGGAGAAAGCGGCATGAAAAAAGTCCTGATCATCGGCGGCTATGGAAATTTTGGAAGTTTCATTGCCCGAGCGCTGGCGCAAGATAAAACCATGGACGTGGTGATCGCTGGGCGCAGCGGTGAAAAAGCGCAGGAACTGGCGAAAAAGCTGGGTGTACGAAGCGCTGTCCTTGATATTGAAATGGATATGGATGAAAAGATTGCCGCGATAAAACCTGATATTATTATTCACACCTCTGGCCCGTTTCAAAGTCAAGACTACGATGTTGCGCGTGCCTGTATTCGCCACCGCTGCCACTATATTGATCTGGCTGACGGGCGTGAGTTTGTAACACATATAATGCAGCTTGATGCTGCAGCAAAAGAGGTGGATGTTCTGGTGGTAAGCGGGGCAAGTTCGGTGCCGTGCCTGACGTCTGCTATTATTGATGCTTATAAGGGTGAGTTTTCCAAACTTGAGAACGTAGAATATGCGATCGCCACCGCGCAAAAGACCAACCGCGGCCTCGCAACGACCAAGGCGGTTCTGGGCTATGCCGGAAAACCCTTTACCACACTCATGAACAGCCAACGCCGGAAAATTTATGGTTGGCAGAATCTTCACTGGCACAAATTCGAGGGGCTGGGCTGGCGCGCCTTGGGCAACTGCGACATCCCCGACCTTGATTTATTTCCTGTCCGTTATCCAACCCTCAGAACGGTCCGCTTTTATGCTGGGCTGGAACTTCCCTTTGTTCACCTTGGGCTGTGGGGGCTCAGCGGCTTGGTACGCATGGGCCTTATCAAAAATTTGGCATCATGGGCCGAGCCTATGCTGGCAGCGTCCCGCTGGTTTGATGGCATGGGGTCGGATAAAAGCGCTTTCTTTATGGCGATGACAGGGGCGCGGACAGATGACACAGCCGGAAAAACGACCTTTAATCTCGTGGCCTTAAACGGTGACGGGCCTTATATTCCGTGCATGCCCGCCATTTTGCTGGCCCGCAAACTGGCGCAGGGAGAAATGATGGAACGCGGCGCCATGCCGTGCATGGGGCTGGTGACGTTAGGTGAATATCTGGAAGAACTGGGGCATTATGCCATAAGATGGAGCGCAGAAAAATCCTAAAACCATTTCATTAAGGAGTGGAAACAGATATAATGATCCCTACATTATTTCCGGTATGACACACTCCACAAGCAACAGGACGACTTATGAGCGCATTCCAAATTCTGGCCGTTATCCTGACCATTGCCGCGGTGGGAGGGTATGTGAACTACAAATACATCAAACTGCCCACCACCATCGGGCACATGGCGTTTGCACTACTCGTGTCGTTTGGCGCTATTATTCTTTCGGAGATTCATCTGATTGATATTGGATTCCTGTCACGGACGATCGATAGGATTGATTTTTCCTCGATTGTCCTACACGGGATGCTTTCGGTGCTTCTCTTTGCGGGAGCCCTTCACATTAACCTGCATGATCTCAAATCCGTGCGCTTGACCGTGCTGGTTCTGGCAACAATAGGTGTGGTGTTGGCAACCTTCATCACCGGAACCCTTGTGTGGTGGGGTGCGGCGCAGATTGGAGTAAACCTGCCTTATATCTACGCGCTTCTTTTTGGTGCCTTGATTGCACCTACTGACCCGATTGCGGTCTTGAGTATTCTCAAACAGCTTAATGTATCGAAAAGTCTCTATGTGAAAACTGGCGGCGAGAGTCTCTTTAACGATGGGGTTGGTGTCGTTGTCTTTTTAGCACTGCTGGAGGTTATCAACTCACCTCAGGAGTTTGAGCCGCTTGATGTTCTGGGGCTCTTTGGCTGGGAGGCCGTGGGTGGTGCAGTTTTGGGGTTGGCGCTGGGGGGGATTGTCTATGCCGCGATTCGCACCATTAACGACTATAAGCTTGAAGCCCTTCTTACACTTGCCTTGGTTGTCGGCGGCTATGCCTTGGCTGAACTTGTTCATATGTCGGCCCCTATCAGCATGGTGGTGGCCGGACTCTTTATCGGCAACCATGGCCGCAATTTCGGCATGTCGGATGAATCGCGGGCCCATCTTGATGTTTTCTGGGAACTTCTCGATGAGATATTCAACGCCATTCTCTTTATCTTGATTGGTCTGCGGATTATGGTGACGCCTATTTCCGTAGAAATTATGATTCTAGGGGCGGGTGCAATCTGCGCCGTTTTAGTAGGTCGTCTCTTGAGCGTTGGAATTCCAATTTCCATTATGCGCATTTGGAAAAAATTTGACCGCGGCACCATCCGCACCCTCACATGGGGAGGCCTGCGTGGCGGGATTTCCATTGCATTGGCGCTATCACTTCCCGATGGGGACGCCAAGGCGGTTATCCTGCCCATGACCTATATCGTCGTTCTCTTCTCGATTCTGGTGCAGGGCTTGACCTTTCAGCATGTGCTGGCGAGAGTGTATAAACCATCCGAGTAAGACTAAGCGGTGGGGTGGTTTGCCGATTCTTTCATGTAGGTTATAAATCCATGTAGATTCTCGGCATCAAGCCCATGCAGCATCAGGCGGAAGCCGGACTCAATGGTCGAAAGAGGCACCATCGGGTGTTTGTTGTTGACCATCCCGATCAAGGATTCACGGTTAAATAAAGTGGCCACATAAACGGCGACGGTTTCATCAAGCTGGAGTGAATTGCTGGCGCGCTCGAAATCCTCGCGGGCGAGCAGCAGCGCAAAAAGCGGCGTATAGATTTCAATCGCGCTTTGTAGGTCAAGGAAATTATGCCACGTATCGGGTAGGGCATTTATATCAATCTCAATCGGACGGATTGCAGAGAAATTGATATTCTCCAAAGGAACAGGCCGCAGCATACGTCCTTTTTCGGCAAGGTAGGAATTGGCTAGAATAACAAAATTGTAAAGATTGAGGTCATGCTGGACAAAAAAATTGTCACGAAGATCGGCAACTACTTTGGGGTAAAGTGGATGCCCCTCAAGTTCGCCGTCTGCCATATTATCATTTAAGAACCTCAAAATCTGGCTGCCAATATTGAAGTGCCGCAAGATTAGATAATTGGCGTCACGGCTAACAAAATTGGACATGCCCCAGACAATGGTTTTATGAAGGAAGTCGGACGATGTCAAAGTGTCCGGTACAAAAATGCGGATACAGCGCATGATCCCAATAGAAAGCCGCGCGATCGGGCGCAGAATCGGCAAAAAAAGCCGCCGCGCCGATGTCCCGTTATTGCGCATCAAGGCTTCTTTTGCAGCTTGATCAATGAACGTCGTCTGATCGATGGCGAGCGCCGCCCATGGGTCAGGGTTCTGAGGATTATGTTGGGGAAGAGAATATACCATGTTAGAAATGTCCCGCTTCCTCGATTTGCAATTGATAAAGCCGCGCCGTAATTTTGGCGGTCTTCACAAGATTATAGCCCATCTGCGGGATGTCAAGAATACCCGAAGAGAGAACCTCTGCAAACTCGTCCATATGTGCTTCGTCATGCACGGCATGATAAAGGAGAAAACTCACCTGATCGTCCTCAAGCGAAAGTTGGCTCTGAATAGCGCGGCCCCATTCGCCTGCTTTCTTTTGGCCGAGTCCTTCAATAATGAACATTGCGCCCAGCATATCAAAAGGGTTGGGTTGGCTTGCACGGTGAAACATGAAGGCGCTCAAAGCTTCGGTGCCGATATTCTTTTCGGCGTTCTGGATATCGGCAAGAGTGCCGCCCACAGATACATAGTTGGATTCGAGCATTCTAAAGTCTTTATGTTCGGCAAGGCAGTGCTTCAAAAAATCCGAACGTATATCGGCGTAGCGATTATCAATACTCGAGGCCGCGCGCGCGATCCAGCGGCCACCCTCGATCACTTGCTGGCGATGATTGATCAGAAATTCTTTGTAATCCTCAAGGCGGAATTTGCTGCGCAACAACTTTGCAATCAGGGGCGTTTCATCAACCCTCGCCGAAAAGTCAGCCCAGACGCCGATCAGCCCGCGCATCACCTCTTCACATGACATATTATCTTTCATACGACCTCCAGAAGCATAAATCCGTTGAGAGCCCGTCCGCTTTCAGGAACGTGGCATAAAATTGTCTCTCCGCTTTTAAGGGCGCGCGTGCGGCACAGTTCCTCAAGCATGATAAAAATGGAGGCGGTTCCCGTATTTCCCTTGGTGGCAAGGTTACTGAACCATTTGCTTTCGTCAATTAAGGCTCCGGCATGACGCAGCAAGCTAACCGCCTCTTCGCGCAGCGAGTGGGACGAATAGTGGGAACACACGTAGTCAATCTGGTCAATCGCGATATGGTCGGAGTCAATGAGTTCAAGGTAATGGGCAACCCACACCGGAATCATCCGCTTCATCAGGTCAAAATCCTGAACCAGCATTAGGGCGCCTGCACGAAAGGCATCCGCAGGACTATTAAATTGACTCCAGACGACAGGAGAATTTTGCTCACTGGCCGCAGCCCCTGCCACCATACACACGGGGAAGCGGTCAGCAAAAGATTTGAGCGTGATCCATTTAATCCGCAGAGAAAGTGAGCGCTCGTTGGGGCGGTGTTCCATCACTGCAGCGCCGGCTCCGTCCGAGAGGGTAAAGCGCAGGAAATCAGCCTCAAGCGCCAACGAGCCATCTTGCGATATTTTAGTCGTACCTTCATAAAAACCGGGACGGAAATAGCGGCTGGCAAATTCGCTCCCGCTTACGCCCGAGCAGTCATGTTCGCCGCTTTTAATCTGCAAAAAGGCGGATTTAAGAGCCATAAGGGAGCTGGCACACACACTTTGAAAATTGGCAATCTCAAGCGGAGGCAGGCCAAGCTCGGCATGGACATGGGAGGCAAGGCCGGGCACCAACATATCGCCCAAGGTGCTGGACGTTGCCAGAAACGACATATCCTCAAGGTTAATCTCGGATGTGCCCGCTGCCGCGCGTAGCGCATGGGCGGCCATCTCGGCGCTTGTGTAAAGCTGGGTCCCGTCACGATCAAGCGCATAATGGCGTGTCACAATTTTATTTTGCCGGAGCACAAGGGCACGGTGGCGGGAGGCCTTCCCGCCGACGAGGCCAAGATAAGTTTCCATGTCGTGAGAGGGGACAGGGGGGCCGGGAAGAAACGCACCAAGTCCGTTGATATAGACGTCGCGGCTCACATGTCCCCCTTGGCAAGTTGCACCCTGTCCAGACCTTCTAGTCTGCCGCCGTCCCAGCGTCAAGCGGGCAGCGCAAGACAGGGTAACGGGAGAACGAAGTAATAACAAAGAAACGGAAACCACAAGCAAGTAGAAACGATGTATATATATTTTACATAACACATATATAAGCTTATAGATAGACTAAGATTAGCACATTTATATTGATATATACAAATTTGACACCGATATATACTGGCTGGTATATAGTTATATATAATTTATATACAAGTTATTCGTGTAAAAATTATAACAACGCATACTAACAAGTGAGGAAATTATGACTACCAATGACAAAGGTTCTTTAGCTGCAGCGCTGCGCAAAACAGGCGCGGGAGGGAGAACCGCTGGGAAGCAGGCAACCTTGATGGCGGCCGAAGCCCAGGTACAGAGTGGAGCTAAGTTACGTAACGAAGGCGATATTCAGGGGAATCCCCTTTATGTGCTCTTGAACAGTGCCGGTACACTCGATCATACGGAAATAGTTGAACGTCTGGGCAAAATGTTGTCACGCGATCCAGAGTTGAGCAAAGAGGAAAATCAGGCCCGCATTCACGGCTTTGAAGAACTCAACCGTTACTATCAAGATCAGATGGTGGCCATGGCGCAAAAGCTGACCGCTTTCTCCCATGACGAAGCCCTCTCGCTCTATGATGAGACCGTTGAAGGGATCAAACACAAATTGGTTGCATTCAAGTCTGACATCGAGCCGATGGTACGTGCACTTCAGGTGATTAAGGACGCCGAAACTGCGGGTGAGGATCCCCATGCCATGATTGAGGCTGTGCAGGAAATGCACCGCAAACGCGCTGAACTTGAAGCCGAACTCGAAGAGCTTGCCGTAAAGAAAGCTGAAAATGACCGTGAGAGAGGCGATCTTTCTGACCGTTCCACTTTGCTCACGGGTCAGATCAGTCAGGCTGGTCTCGACAAGAAAGATGCCGAAGGCGTAAAAACTGAAAAGGAAACGGCACTTGCCGGAATGCAAGGAAAGATTCTGGGCAGTTGGCGCTTCAAGGATGAAATTGCGGAACTTGACAATGAGATCGCCCGAAAAGTACGTGCCATCGAACGCTATGACTATACGTTGTCAAGCAGTGCCACGGAACTGACCAGCGTTGCAGAAAAGCTCAAGGAAAAGGAAGAAGCGGGAGTTGCTATGGCCGAGCGTCAAACGGCCGCCCGCGAGGAACTGTCCGAGCTGCAAGCGTCGATGCAAGGAGATGCCAACACGATGGCTTTGAGCAAATTGCTGGAAATTACCGGCAAGGAGTATAAGGGCAAACGTGATGGCCTTGTGGACAACGCCAAATCCTTTATCGAGGATGCAATCGTTCAGTTCAACCAGTGTATTGGCCGCTTCTCGTCACTTGAAGGTGATATTTCTAGCTTCTCGCGTTCGGCGCAGAACATCATCAATATGCAGTTTCTCCTGATTTCGGGTGCTGAAAAAGCCTACCGTATCACTGATGAACAGCTCAAAGCCGATGAAGCCGAAAAAGCGCGTCTTGATGAAGTCGAGAAAGATCTCGACTTCAACTCGGCGGGTAAAGAAAAAGCCATCACCGAGATCAAAGATGGCAAAGAGTTTTTGAATGCTTTCCTGCCTACCCGGGACAGTGTCATTAACTTCCGCCAGATTTTGGCCTCGCGTGAAGCCGAGTTCACGGCCCTGAGCGGTCTTGTGCAAGGTAAACGCATGGACGCCGAAGAACTGCGCACAAATGGCGCTGTAGCCGTGGCTTCCCAGTTGGTGATGACGCTTAAATCCTTGGAGGCTGCCGTAGCTGGTCAGAAAACCGACATGCTACGTAATATGCTGACCGAGTTCACAACTTCGGCCCGTCAGGCAACTGATCAGGTGCTGGGTGGTCTTGTGTCGGATCAGAAGGGGCGTAACGTTCGTCTTGACGAAGCGATCACGGGCCTTGTGGATATGCGGGCGACGATTGATAAGTTTTCGGACGACTTGCTCAGTGAACGTGTCACAGGAGCAGGCTTGACCGAAGCCATCATCGAGGCCACCAACCGTGTCGTACAATCGACCGAAGAGCTTGCCAACACCGTGACCGATGGTCGTCGTGACGCCAAGGATCAGGTTGGCAGAGTCGAAGCCGCAGGTATCGTGGACTCCTACGAGCAGACCTTGATCACGCCAGAGCGCAAACTCGGCTAACCCATCCCCTTAAAGGGAATAAACAAACAGGCAGGGCGCCCCTAGCGCGCCCTGTCCGGTAGAAATCAAACAAAAAAACAGAAATTATAAGGTATATCATGTCTAGAATTTCAAGCGCTGACCTCCATAAGGATCTTTTGGTTCCCTACGCGGACTATCTTGAATCTGTCAGCCCTGACTTTGAATATGTCAGAAACGAAAATGCCGATTTGCCCGATCTCGTGCGTCTCCTCCTGCTCTCCAATGGCGCAGGCCGCAGTGTGGCCTTGATCGGTGGCAAAGGTGTCGGTAAGAAAACATTGGTTGGCGCGCTTGTGAAAGGGCAGCACGATAACACCATGCCTCCGCAACTGACATTGCGTCCGATCTACCGCTTGAATGTCAACTTGTTGTTCAATTCTTCGGGCTCTGCTTATGCCGAAGAGCGTTTCAACGAGGTGATGAATGAACTCAAAGCCATTCATGAACGTCGTGGGGTCAAGCCTTTGCTGGTTATTGATGATGGGACAAGCTTTATCAAGAATATTGCAAGCGGCAATCATAGCAATATTGTTCACACTTTGGATGATGCAGATAATGGATCGAACTATCTCGATATTATTCTGGTGACCAATGATACCTCCCTTGCGGAGCTGCGCGAAGCACACCCGTCTTTTATGTCGGACATCTCGACCTTCAAAGTTGAAGAGCCAGAAAAAGGGACATTGCTCGATATTCTGCGAAGCCGTGCCAAAACATACGCCGGAAAAGGAATTACCGTTCCTGATGAGGTGTTGCGCAAGGTGATTGATGTAACCACGCAGTATCCGCGAATCTTTCCCTTCACCCAACCAAAACGCGCAATCCGCTTTATGGATGAGGTAGCAGTTGGCTACGAACTTGACATGCACGCCCAGCCTGAAGGCTATGGGGAGAAAAAGGCACATCTCGAGCAGATCGAACGCCAGATCGAAAGTGTAGCAGTTGCCGACCGCGACAGCCTTATCTCCATGCGCGATACGCTCAAGATCGAAATGGCGCAGGACTTTGCAAACTGGAGCAAAGCGCGCGAAACCTTGCGCACGCTTCAGGGCGAAATCCAGTCTTTCGAAGGTCTCATCCATATCAAAGGCGCTGAGAATACCAAATTCAAGGAGGATGATCGTGTGCGTTTTGCGCAGGAAGCCAAAGAGGCGCGGATAGCCCTTAAGGAAATGGCAGCCAGTGGTGGCAACCCCGCGACCAAAGGCTTGTCCGCCGAGCGTTTCGGCGCGATGTCGGATGACGATATCCTAGCTTTTGCCGAGTTTGATATAAACCTCAATACCAACCCGAAGATTCGCGAGAATGAGCGCGATATCGGACGTTATGAGGCCAGTATCGGCAAGATTGTAACGGGTCTGAAAGCGCAAGCGAAACTTCTTGAATTTCCGGTGACGGTTCCTGAAATCTATGTCGAAGAATTGGCAAAGAAAATTACCAAGACGGATATCAACCCGCATATGTTTGAAGCCATGGCGGATTCAGAAAATCTGCTCAATAACGTAGTGCTTGATCAACCGATTATGAACGGCGCGATTGCCTCAAGCCTGCGCATTGCGGCAGCGGGGGGTAACGACCCCGATAAACCATTGGGAGTCTTTCTGATCCTTGGGCCGTCGGGCGTCGGGAAAACCTTTGTTGCCGAAACGCTCTCCGAACTTGTGTATGGCTCCAAGGAAAAATTCCTCTCGGCTTTTAACATGGAGAACTATATGCAGAGCCAGAACGTCTCCTCGCTTATCGGCGCTCCTCCGGGACTTGTGGGATACGGGACACGCGGTCAATTGATCGCGGCGGCGCAGGATCGCCCCTATTCGGTACTGCTGCTCGATGAGATTGAAAAAGCGCACAAGGACATCAAGCAGACCTTGCTGACGGCTCTCGATAAGGGCCGCATCACGGGTCAGGATGGTGAAGTCGGCGACTTGCGCAACACCATTGTGGTGATGACCTCGAACTATGGTCAGGATGTATTCCTTGATCCTAGTCTCTCGCCAGAAGAGGCACAAAGGCGCGTGAAAGAGCGTATTTATCGAGATGGTGTCTTCTCGCCTGAATTCCTGAACCGGACAACGATTGTCTTTGCCAACTTCCTCTCGCCGGAAGCGGTGGTGACCATCGCGCAGCGTGAAGCTGTTAAATTGGCGGGCCGTTACCGCGTTAAGAACCCTGATCTCTCGATCAGCTTCCCGCGTGAGGCAGCTCAAGACCTTGTCACGGATATGTATCGGCGCGAGCAAGGCGCACGGGTAGTCAAATCAACTGTCACGCAGGAAGTCGGGAATGCGGCGGCTGAAAAAATTATTGAGACTAAAAAAGCAACGGGAAAGCCGGCTGCCGGCGAGCTTCGTGCGACATACGTATCTGGTCAGGGATTTGATTACGCCTTTATTCCTGAGGGTGCCGATCAAAGTCACGCAGTTGCCAATGTACCCGATACGGCGCGCGACTTTGCCAAAGCCGCCCCTGCCTAACAGTCAAAGAACATAAGGATCAAAGGAGATCATCATGAAAAAAGTAAGAACATCAGACGAGATTCGGGAGTTTCTTGAGGCACTCGACCCGAAAAAGAATGCGGCGCCAAGTGCCGAAGATAAAGGCGCGGCGGCGGGTCATGACAACCTCAAAGGAGATCAGGGCGGCGGCTTTATAGACGGCGTCATGGGGCGTGGCAAGCGCATTGCCACAAAAATTGGTGATGTGTTCACGGCCGCCCGCCGTTTCAACAAGGCGTATGATGCGATTGCCGATGTAGCCAAAACTATTCACGATCATTCGGGTCCTGTTGGTCCGGTGGTCGCGTGGACAGGGCGCACTCTGGCCTCGGCGTTCAAATTCGCGGCTTTTGAACGCGAGAATGGTGAGTTCAAACGTGACAAAGACGGCGACCTTATTTTTTCGAAAGGACGCTTGGGACGGCATTTTGCCGGAGCAGCCGGAGTTGCACTTGCGGCATCAATCGCCGTGCAAGGCGCGTATTTCTACGGTACGCAGTTTGAGGAAACTGTATATACCACCGGCAAACAGGAAATTCAGACGGGAGAGCAATATCAGTTTTCGGCTTGCAAAGCCCCCCCTTGCAGCACTGAAACGGATAATGGCCGATTTTATTTGATAAACCGCAGCCTTTATTTTCCGCATCTTGTTTATCCAGAGGAGGATGTTTTTGCCAATATTCCGCAGCAAGACGGCGTGTGCACCATCAAGGGCTATGGATTCTATTTCAAGAACCTCAGCTTTGTTCACAAATACCTCAACTGGTACCAGAACGTGTATGACGTCAATTGCCGCCCGCTGGCGCTCGAGCGTGACGGAACCATTCCGGCGCCTGCCAAGGCAGTGTCGAGTCCGGTCGATGTTCCGGTCCTTGCCGTCCATTAAGGTTTAACAAGTTTCCCCGTAAATAACTTGGGCCCGCCATCCGGCGGGCTTCTTTTTTGCACCGCACGAAGATTTCCCTAAAATTTATTTGACGGAATAAAAGTTTAGGCATAGCGTTTAAAAAACAACAAAAAATATTTTGAACAGGGATTATCATGAAAGAATTATGCACAGCCTTTTTGGCTGCCTCGCTCTATTCCGCATTCACTATTGCCGCCACAGCTACCGCTGAACCTAATGCCCGTGTTGATATTGCAAACCCCAATAGCGGGACATATAGCGCAATCAAACAACTAGTTCTGGAGGATAATGGGTTTTGTACGCTTCAGTTTGCGTCATCCCGCAAAGTAGCTACTACCGCCGCCCATTGTCTTGATCTCATTATCTTGGGCGATGAAAAATTCGCAGCTGTAAAGGGGGCGGACGGGACTATCTATGCTGTCACGCACGTGTATATTCCAGATAATTATGCGCCGCGCGATACATCAAACAAAATGTATGCCGATAAAGCCATTGTTGTTCTGGACCGTCCCGTATCTGGACTTGTGAATCGCTTTGAAATGCGCGCCCTCCATCCAGAGGATTTCTACCGCAAAGGAAGCAAGGGGGGATCTAAGGGCGAACGACTTGATCTTACGGTAGAGCAAGCAGGATTTCCATTTTATAAATACGGCACCCTCAGCGGCAATATGAATTGCACCTTATCTACGCCGCAAATTGCCAAAAACGGCAAGGATTACGTTGTCCATCATAATTGCCAGATTGCCCCTGGGGAAAGTGGCTCTGCTGTATGGGATAAAAAGACCAACGAGCAAGTGGCAATAATCACTTCGCTCAATTACGCGATTCCATTGACCGAAACATTTATCAACGCCTATGAAACGGTGGCGCGTGCCCATGAGAGCATGATCTCGCCGCAAAGGCCATCAGGCTTTATCAAAGTGGGGTATCAAACTACCGCTGCGCAGAAACGTTTTGCGGGAATTGAAGTGCATCATTTGCCGATGTAGGGTGAATTCAGGTGTTGACTGTATCAAGCCCCATCAAGGTTTCAAGATAATGTGCGCGAATGCCAAAGAACGATTTGGCTGCGCAGATTTTATCAAGAACAGCCGGATTACGCACAGGCGCATCAGAAATTTTCTTGCCCACAATCATCACATTTTTTGGCGTGTGGGCGTCTGATATAAATTCGAACACTTTTGTGCTGTACCCGAAATATTCAAGGATCAAAGCGCGCAGAGCGTCCGTGACCATCTCGGCCTGACGTTCTTTGAAAGTGCCGTATTTCAAGAGGAAATCAAGCTCAGGCGCTGTTCCGTCCGCCTCGATGTGGGCTTCCATCTCGCGCCGGATTTGCTTGTGACAGCACGGCGCAGTCACAATCAGGTTCGCCCCCGCTGTAATTCCTTTGGCAATGGCATCGTCTGTTGCGGTATCACAGGCATGAAGCGCAATCAGAATGTGAAGACCTACCGCATTAAAATCGGCAATCGACCCTTCAGCAAACGCCAGATGATGAAAATGGGAGTCCCGCGCGATTTTATTGCACAGCTCCACCAGATCGGCGCGGTATTCAACGCCGGTGAGGTACGGATCAAATCCGGTGCTCGTCAGGTAATCATAAAGAGCAAAAGTGAGGTAGCCCTTGCCCGACCCCATATCGGCAATCGTGAGAGGCTCTCCGCTCGGCAGGTCTTTCACGAGGCCTGCCATGATCTCCACATATTTATTGATCTGGCGGTATTTGTCCTGCGCACCTTTAAGCACATGGCCTTCGGCATTGGTAACACCAAGGGCATGGAGATAGGCCTTGCCCTCCGGCGCAATCATACGTGTCTTGGGGATGTCGTTGGTAAGCGGCGGCACCGTGGTGTGTCGTGGCTTAGCTTTTTTAAGCTTCCCCCCGCGCAAAGTCAGGTCAAAGGCCGTTGTAAAAACAGTGGCGCTGCGGAAGTCGGCAGCGAGAGCGTCCATGATCCGGCTGCGCCCTTCCATCAAAGAATAGTTTTTAACAATATCGCGCGTTTTATAACGGTACGTGAAGGCGAGTTTGTCCTCGCGCTTGATCGCCACGCGCCGGATCAGAATCTGGCGCAAAGCCTCTTCCTGTCCGCAATAGTCTGTAAGAGTGATACTGACAAAACTCCCATCGCCGAGAGCCTCATCAAAATCTGCCATAAAGTCGGTAAAAACAGTCACAGGGAAAGTCATCGGGAAGAATCTCTCAGCACTATCTGTACGCGGCGATTACGCTCGCGGCCAGCATCGCTGTCATTGGGGGTAATAGGTTGTGTTTCTCCAAACGCTACAGCCTGCATACGGTTTTGGGCGATATTTTGTGTTTCGAAATAGTGAATGACCGATAGGGCGCGAGCTGCAGAGAGTTCCCAATTAGATGGATATTTATCTGTAGCGATGGGGACGTTGTCAGTGTGACCTTCAACCAGTATTTGATAGTTGCCATCGCGCAAACTCGGGACAATATGTTCGAGGAATTCTTTTCCTTGCTCTGATAGTTCAGCACGCGCAGAAGGAAACAAAACCTTTTCATTGATCCGCATGGCGATTTCGTTCGAAACTACCTCGATTTCAACTGAATCAACAAGTCCTGCTTTATTGACCGCATCTTGCAATTCTTGAGCTCTTTTCACTTTTTCGGGGTTGGGGGCTTGTACCGCCATATCAACTTTTTCGGTTTCCACGTTCTTTTCTTCAGCAGGGGGGGCGACGGAGGGGATGTTCGATGTCTCTCCGGTTTCGAGAATGCCTGTGGGTTTGCCATCAAAAATGTGAGGAATGGGGGTTGAGAGTGGGAAGGGGCCATCACCGCCTGTTTTTTTGTCGAAGGAAGCATGCGCAACCATCACAACAAATAAGGAGATCAACAGTGTTACAAGGTCAGTGTAGGTTAAAAGCCAATCGTCACTATCTTGAGATGGTGGTGTTATCAGATTGAATTCAGGATCCTTTTTTTGCGCATAGAAGTTATTTCCAATGCGGCGTTCCAGTTCCAAATCCAAGGAAGTATCTTGTGTTACCATGACTATTTCTTCTCAAGGTATTTATTAAGGAGTTCACGCGTGTAGGCGGGAGGCTTTCCTTGAGAAAGAAGGATAACCGCCTCCTTGGCAACACTGAGCATCACCACGTCTTCGGATGACCTTTGCTCAAGCATGACCGCTAGAGGTTTGAACACAATGTTGGCCAATAGAACTCCATAGAAAGTTGTAATCAAGGCCAATGCCATATTGGGACCAATACTTGAGAAGTTACCAACTTCCATCATGTCGAGCATATTGACGAGGCCGATCACGGTTCCCAACATACCAAAGGCAGGCGCATATCCGGCCATGGTACGGAAAACCATGGCATTATTAAGATCGGAAGATCTTTTGCGCTCCAAACGCCAGTTGAGAACTTTCATAATATCATCAAGACTATTGCCATCAATAATCATTTGGGCCGCCATTTCGAGGTAAGGACTGTCAATCGTCCTTATTTTCTGTTCGGCTTCGTGCAAGGCTCCCTGCTTGAGGGTGGAAACAGTATCGGTGTAAAGGCGAATGCGCTCTTGAATCGTGCTCTCTTTTTGTCCTGTGTGCAGGGAGACCCATGCTTCATGAGCTGCCTGCTTGATAATTTTGGATGGGTAACTGATAAAGGTGGCAATAATTGTGCCGCCAATGACCAAAATTAAACTTGGAAGATTGAAAAAGGCCAGTGGATCTTTGGCTGTGAGTTCCAGCGTTGCTATTAAAACGCCAATGCAACCTGCTAAAACGAATATAATCCTCATGCTTTTCACAGTGTTTCTCCCTAAAGGCCCTCTAAAAAAGCAGACTAACAACTAGACCTTACGAGAACAAGCCTGAGGTTACGAATTATATCTTTTCATCCACTTGTCAGAAAGAGTGGGTGACGCTGACTTAGGTTTCAATGTGAGGGAAACTGCTTATTAGGGAAGGCTACGTCCATGTCCAGATTGCACCCCGAACCAACTGGCCCTTGAAATCGGCTATCGGGCAAATTTACTCGCTGCTCAGTGCAACAAATGATTTTTTGTCAGAGCGCCGCATTGCATCACTATTGGTGTAAACCCATTTGATGACTTTGCCGAAATCATAAGCTTGATGGTCCCCATAGAGAAGATCATATATACGTCCGCGATCCAGTTGTGGAGCATCACCGTTGATAATACGTGCCCCCAAACTAAAAAATTTCTGTTTATAATCGGCAAGATCGTGCGCAGAAAAATTGTCTGTAAGTCCGACTATATCAAGAATATAGCGCTCAGTTTTAGAGGAAGGCTCTGTGCCTTCAAGACCAACACAAGGTTTACCGAGGAGCAATGTATCAATCAACGTATTGGTATGGCCAAACGGAAATGGGTTAATGACAATATCGGCCAATTTGAGCTTATTGAGGTAATTAATATAACTGTCATAGCCGTGATAGGCAATATCCTTGAATCTGGAAGACAGATTTTTACGCAGACAGAGTGTATCCAGCGCCAAGCTTCCCATGTGGAAAGAAAAATGAAGAGGAAACGGACTCTCTTTTTCAAGTTCAGCAAGAAAATCGAGAAAAGAGGATGAAATTTTGGTAGTTGAACCAACAATTGCAACATGCAGGGGGGTTGGATCATTTGCTTTACGAATGGGGGGGATAATAGCAAGAATTTCTTCCTTTTTCAGTACAGGAAAAAATTTATAGGGCGAATTGTCAATTATAAATTTATCTGTCGGAAAGGCGTCCGGATGGTAGAGTTGAGCTGGGCCGTAAACGAAGTCGATGAAGGGACTCATGGTGGTTGCAGGGTGGCCCAGCCCCATAATTTGAACAGGAGCGAGTCTCATATTGGCGGCCACAACGCCATAGAAACCCATACCAACCGAGGGAAGGACTACGATATCAGGGGTAAGGCGATGGCAAACCCCGATAAATTCGCCAATGTTAGTATAGGTTCGAACTTTGCCAAAAACATTGTGGAGGGATTTATCAAAGTTTCTCTCACTCACAAGAACAGTAACATCAAACTCGCTTCCCAAAGATTTTATCCATTCCCCCCAGCTGCGTGTCATGGCATGGCCTTTGTAGAAAACCTCCATGATGACGGCCATTTTTGGCTTTGATGAAACGGCATCGTCTTTATCGATAGTTCCATTCTGGGTGCGGATACGTTTGAAGTCGCGCTGATACTGCTTCAAGTAACGTTGGACGGCTTTGTTAATATTGTCCTTGATGATATGCCTGTTAGGAATATCGAGATAACTGCAATTAAAAAAAGTAGTGATGCAGGTAAAGATAAGATTGTAGTCATTCGCCGTTTTTTCAATATCGTGACGCAGCGCATAGAGTTTTATTTTATTCTGATGAACATGCGCATCATAAATGGAGTTATAGCTGAGGTAGGCCATCAAGGCTGGAACGCGGTATTTTGTGCTCGTGCGTTTAAGGGCAGCAACAACATCAATGTTTGTCCTGAGGCTCAGCAGTAACAACATCTTTTTTTGCTGCCCCTCGGTGAGGCTTTTATCGCTGCCTAATATATTTTGAATCATCTGTGTGGTATCATGATTACCGTAGAGATAAAAAAGACTGTGAAGAATTTCATGGTTCAGGATAAGTCCCGAGAAGTTTTTATCAGGCAGCCGCGAATTCGGATCGCACAGCAACACAAAAATAAGTTCGCCGAGAAGTGCTCCAAATGATTCGATCCGTGCTTTGTTCGATTCATCTTCCATATCGCTCTGGATCATGACGTTGATGCCGGGGTTGGTGGTACTGGAAAAACTTTCAAGAATTTCCTGCAAATAACTCCAGCATCCAGACCAATCGCCTTTTGACAGGTGGGCTCCAACCCGATCAGGATCAAAATTGTAATAATTAGTGGTCTTTTGCGCAGTCATCGTCATTCAAAATCACGTTGTCCCAAGGAGTTTAGCCAGTCCAAAGCCGTTTTTACCAAATTCGTTGCCATTATATAGCAGATAAATTGAGCCGCCACAGGAAAAGAGGTTAGGATAACACATCATTTCTGAATCCCATCCACTGGCGCTGCGTTCAATGCCAACGAGAGAATCATCACGTATCCAGTTGACAAGATCATCGCTATACGCATACCCCAGACGGTAGGAATTTTCGGGGTTATAGCGGAAATCATAGGCTTTGCGGAAGCAAAAAATCATATGGTAGCGGCCGTTGATCATGATAACGCTGGGCAAAGCTTGACATTCATCATCCCATGCCTCGGAAATAATTGGTTGTCCTATACGTCTCCAGTTGAAGCCATCAGATGAAGTGGCTTGGGCGATCTTATAAATACGGTCAGGTTCATGTTGCCCCGGGAATTTTTTCCAAGCTGATCCAAAAATATACCACATGTAATATTGACCATCATAGAACCGGACAAAGGCATCACAGATCATGCACGGTTCCAAGTAGGTTGCAGACATAATGGGGCCCCCTATCCCAGATCGAACAAAGGTCTCCCCGTCATCAAAACTTTCGGCAAGGCCTATCGCCATATCGACCGGAACCGAAACGCGGCGGCTCCACCCGCTGGTATAGGCCAGCATTCTGTTTTGGTGGGTAAAAACATGAAAGGGAAAAATACCGTGTTCGTCAAAGGAACCCTGTTTCCCTTGTGTAATAACGGGTTGTCGTGATACACCGCGGATAGTCTTTAGGTCGTACTCAAAATCGGCATATTGCGGGCAGCTAATCCATTTCCCGTCAGATGTTTTTCTCTGGCTTGAGAAATAGATGCGCACATGATCATGTAAGGCGACAGCTTGCGGAGACTTGGCGAAAGATGTGCAGCCATCGGTCAGATCAAAATCTGCGGGATCAAAGATTTTTCCGAGTTTTTCCCACTGCATTATATAAGGTCTCCCCGAAGTTTAGCCAGTCCAAACCCATCGCGGCCGACATCATTGCCGAGATAAATCATATAAATAGTGCCATCCAGTTCAAAGACGGTGGGATATGCCACCATGCCAGAGTCCCAGCCGTCCGCAGAAATATCAATCCCAGCTTTTGTGTCATCCCGCTCCCAAGTAAGCATATCTTTTGAGCTCGCGTAACCAATGCGGTAACTACGGTTCTTGTTGGATCGAAAATCAGTTGCTTCACGGTAGCAGAAAAACATGTGATAGTGGCCATTGCGATAAATCGTGTCGGGGCAGGCTTGAGCCTCATCAGTGCCCAACTGGTCAGGAATAATGTCGCGGTTTAGTCGCTCCCAGTTCACACCGTCGTCCGATGTGGCCATGCGGATTTTGTAGACAATCTCGGCGCGGCCATTATCCATGAACCATTTGCGTCCTGCAGTATAACCCAAAAACCACTTATCACCATAACGCCTGATTTTGGGCGAAGTAACAACAAAAGGTTCGTCCGGCGCATGGCCGAGAACGGGGCCGTTTCCGAGTTTGCTGAACGTCACGCCATCATCATGGCTGCGGGCCATGCCGAGCGAAACATTGAAGGGAACAGACTCGCAGCGCGTCCAGCCTCCATAATAGGCGATAATATCGCGCCCGTCGCGGGCGAGTGAAACAGGGTATGTTCCAAATTCGTCAAACATACCAAGGCCGCCAAGTGGAAGAATCGGATGTTGAGCAAGGCCGACGATGCGGGTTAAATCCATTCGGTCAAAGTCAACAAAAGCGCAATAACTGACGAATTGGCCGAGGGCATCCGGCTTGGGACGACAGCAAAAATAAACACGCACAAAGGCATCAAAAATAATGACATTGGGAGCTTGCGCAAAACTATGCATCCATGCGGGCCGATCCTCAAAGGCCGAAGGATTGAAAATCAATCCCATTTTCTCCCATTCAGCCATTCCTTTTTTTCTCCATAATAATTTCGACTGCCTGTACCAATAATTTATTTTCTTCTTGAAAGACACGCCCACCAAGTTCCCATGGTGTCTGGGCGTAATCAACCGTAATCCGTTTCTGAAGAAGGATAGATCCTCCATCGATCTCAGGTGTCACAAAATGAACGGTGCATCCCGCATATTCTTCACGAGCGGCCATGACGGCTTCCTGCACCTTAACCCCGTACATACCTTTCCCGCCATACTTGGGCAAGAGGGAGGGATGGGTATTGATCATTTTTGATGACCAAATGGTGCATACGCGCTCAGGCACAATCGGCATAAATCCTGCCAGAACAATAAGATCAGTATCGGGTGGGATAGATTCTAGAAAGATATTCCAGAATGAATCCTTCATGCTCCTTTTGTTAAGGGCGATATGAGGGATGTCATGATTAAGGGCACGGTTTTGCGCGCCGCAAGGGCGGTCGGTTATCAGACAGGAAATGTCATACCCAAGGCGCGCGCGCGCATCAATCAGGGCTTGGAAATTTCCACCCCCCCCCGATGCGCAGACAACGATGTGGAAATTATCGCTCATGCTTTATCCCACATGCCAAGAAATTCTTGAATACGTGTCTGATCATTAAACATCAGAACATCGATGATAGAGAGGTGAGGCACAAAAACATTGTCAAATTGAGGATACTGAACGGTGCCCGTTTTCAGAAAACCAAGATCAATCCCATTGTTCTTGAAAGAAACCGGATCGTAAAGATCAACGCCGCCAATCGGGTTGAGATAAGAGTCGGCACCGCGCGATTTGCAAATAGCAATCACTTTATCCTGACTTTTTAAACTCTGGTCAATCTCGAGGGTTGAGGAGATAATGAGCGGAGTTGTAATATTAAGATGGCTGGCCACAGTCCGGATTGAATATAAAATATAGTCAAAAAGATTATCTTGTGGGCACATGATAATTTGTTCGAGTAAAGGGAAGATAGCCTTAGAATGGGGGGCCTTGACATAGGCCTCTTTGAGCTGCCGGAGAAGCTTGTTGCGGTCGAAGGTTTCAGCGAGAAAACGGTTATAGATGTCTTTGAAATCAGAGTCATTTTTAATGGGAAGTGAAAAAAGACTATCCGTACCATTGAGCAGAAAACGGTTGCGGTTGATCCACCCTTTTTTGGTGTATTGGATTTGATCGTAAATGATGAACTCATCGCATGCCTTAAGTAGCTGCCAATAACCAATATAGGGCAGGAAGTAGGGCTGCATAATTCCAAGGCGCTTACTCATGCTTGAACAATCTTATTGATAATGTCCGCAACGCGGTGGATCGTTTCGGCTTCTATACCAACGTGAAAAGGAAGACTCAAGATACGCTGGGCAAGTGACTCGGACAAAGGGCAGGGCGCAGAATTTGTAAGATAGGGTAGCGTATTAAGGGATGGGTAAAAGTACCGCCGCGCAAAAATATTATGGGATGCAAGACTTTCCAGCGCAGCGCGGCGTAAATCGGGATCAGAAAAAACGACCGGATAGTAACTGTAATTATACACAAAGTCGTCAGGGATGGTAGGGCGTTGCAATTTGCCATGAGAAAATTGCGTATCGTAAAGATCGGAAGCTGATTGGCGTGCCGAGAGGATATCCGTAAGATCGTCAAGATTGCACAGCCCCATAATGGCCTGAAATTCTGATCCTTTTGCATTGATCCCCAGTTCGAAATGGTCATCTGCAATATGGCCGAAACTGCGGATTAACGCGAGTTTTTGGTGAAGTTCAGGAGAATGGGATATAACGCAGCCTCCCTCAATTGTGTGGAATACCTTTGTCGCATGAAAACTGCATGTGCTGATGTCGCCATAATCCAGCAGCGATCTGCCGCGATAGCGGCAACCAAAAGCATGAGCGCCATCATAAATAACTTTCAAGTGATGGTGCTCGGCAATATTCTTGATGGCTTCAACATCGCAAGGGTAACCGAAAACATGAACCGCCAGGATAGCTTTTGTGCGGGGAGTGATGGCCTCCTCTATCTTGTACGGGTCAATACAAAATGTATGCGGGTCGATATCGACAAAAACAGGAACGCAGCGTTCCCACAAAATGGATGACGTCGTCGCCACGTAGGAAAAAGGTGTTGTGATGACTTCGCCTTCAGTTATATCAAGAGTTCTCAGAGCAATTTGCAGGGCCAAAGTACCGTTAGTAACAAAATGCAAATAAGGCGTACCTAAGAGATCGCGCAGTTGCCCCTCAAGCTCATTCAGGAAAGGGCCATGATTGGTCAGGTGTTCGTTAGCCCATATCTGATCGATATAGGCTTTGTATTTTTCAGCAGAAGGAAGATAAGGCTTGGTAACAAAGATTTTTTTCATATGAACCACTTCGGGACAGCATCAAAATGGTATTCAAAGGCGCTGTTGGCCGCAAGTGCTTTATATAACTGCCCCTATACCGAGAGGAAAAGAACTGTGATAGCATGGGGCAGAACAGTAGGTGGAGTGTTATGACTAAAGAGAGAAAAGGCATTATTCTGGCAGGTGGCGCAGGCACACGCCTTCATCCGGCAACTTTGGTCATATCAAAGCAGCTTTTGCCAGTCTTTGACAAGCCCATGGTTTATTACCCTTTATCGACTCTGATGTTGGCAGGAATTCGCGACATTTTGCTTATTTCTACACCGCGCGATCTTCCGAGTTTTCAGAATTTACTAGGTGATGGGGGGCAATGGGGGCTTTCGATCTCCTATGCGCAGCAAGAGGCACCAAACGGGATTGCACAGGCTCTGACGATTGCAGAATCCTTTCTGGATGGAGCCCCTTCCGCTCTTGTGCTGGGTGATAATATTTTCTATGGCAGCTATTTTCACCAGCTTCTACGGCGTGTGAATGAAAACCTCGACCCAGGGGCAACTATTTTCGCATACCGTGTCAAAGATCCAACCCGTTTCGGTGTGGTAGAATTTGATGAACATTTTAAGGCCATGTCCCTTGAAGAAAAACCAATGCACCCAAAGTCAGGATATGCCGTTCCGGGACTTTATTTTTACGACAGCAATGCTGTGGATATGGTTAAACATCAAAAACCATCGGCGCGCGGTGAGTTGGAAATCACTGATCTGAACCGTACGTACCTTGAAAAGGGCATGTTAAAAGTTGAGGTTATAGGGCGCGGTCATGCGTGGTTTGACACCGGCACGCATGAATCACTTCTGAAGGCCAGTGAGTTTGTGGCCGTTGTAGAAGAGCAGCAGGGGCTTAAAATCGCGTGCCCTGAAGAAATTGCTCTCCGTCAGCAATGGATCAGCATAGAGAATTTTCAAAAGATCGCAAATGACATGGGAAAAAGCAGCTACAGGGATTATCTTCTCTCTCTCCTGCAAAGCGATTTCAAGTAAGAACGCCTATTTACCTTTCTCACAAAGCAGGAAAATGCTGGCGCACAGGTCGGGATAAACATGCCCGAGTTGATAACAGCCCTCAAGATATTCCGGCGAAATAATGTTGGTTTGCAGCAAACGGTCAAACTGGAAGTTCGCGAGGGCCTTGAAGAAAATACCGCTACGCGAAATAATGTGAAGACCCGCCGCACGGGCATCACGCTCGAGCGTGTCGAGGCTATAGGTAATGTGATGACCGTGCAGGCGCTCACCTTCGGTAACGGCGGCATTGTGGCTGATTAAACCCATCTTGACAGCAATCTGCCGTGACGGGGCATTGGCGTTCGGGCACACCAGAAAGAAACGCCCATCATCGGACAGCCATTCGTCATTGATGCGGCGAAGAACAGCGACCGGATCACTGATATGCTCCAGAACATGGCTCATAATGATATTGTCATAGCGGCGGGGAAGCGTCACGTTTTCGAACATAGCGTTGAAAAATGTGATGGAACTCTCCCCCAGCCGTGCTTTGGCTTCGGTAATGGCCTCGCTCGAAGCTTCAACGCAGGTCATGCTCTCGGCGTAGGGGAGTATGCGCTGGGTAAAATGACCTTGGTAGCTGCCAAGCTCTAGCGTAGCGCCGAGACGAAGATGTGGCAGAAAGCTACGCAGGACAAACGGATGCATGACATCAAAATCAAAGCCGTAGAAATATTTGCGCTCCACATTATCGCGCGTTTCCTGATTGTAATCTCTCTGTTGTGTCATAAGCTCAATCCCTTCAGCTCAAAAATCATAAGAAACGATTTTGTCAGATTAAACCACAAATTTTGGTGATTTTGTTATATTTTTTGCTTTATGTCACACAATGTGTGCTGTTAGAGCAAATCGAATTGATCTCGGGTTTCGACGGGGCGTTGATGATTGAAGTGGTTGATGAGGGTGGAGTAGATCGCGATAAATTTCTGGAGTGATTTAAAACTTCGGAATCTGTTCATCATCTTCTCGCGGCGCCTGAATAAAAGATGCGAATTATCGATTTTGTTGTTAAGCGATTTTTGCATGTTGTACACAGTGCCAATGTTGGATGGAATTATAAGCAGACTTTCCGTCAAGGTAAATCAGCTTGACGGAAAGGATGTTTTTTTGGAAGAGGGAGCGGGGAATAGAGAGAAAGCTTCTGTTATAAGAGTTAGCGTCCAAAAACTGCAAATATAGGGAAAAGTAACGCGAGCTTTAACAATTTATTTGATTTTACCAACTGTGGAAATCTTGACAGTAAATGCGCCCCTAATATCATCCAATTTATAATTTATGGCCGTATCATCAGGATAGAGTGTTTTAATTTTAGCGTAGAGGTCTCTATCGACTTTTTCCCCGTGGCACATGGCGCACATTGGTTGCATAGGAATAGCTTTCATATATCTGAACAACCCATCTTCCTCTTTGTAGGAAACCATTTTTTCAACAGATATTCCGTCTTTTTTCTGTTTTATAAAGTCGTGGAGAATTGCGTTTTCCAAATCATCGGGGGCATTTTTAGGGTTCCGAAAACCTAGTGCAGTTCTGCCTATTGAAATTTCATCAGTTTCCGATAACCCACTTGCGATCAAAGGCGCTTTTTCATTGCAAACAGAGATGGCCTTTTCAGGCCCCCCTTCTTCTATGGCCTTCATAAGTTCTGATTTGAGGGAAATCTGAAAGCTTTTAATCAGGTTCTCAGCTTTTTCTATTTGATTTTTATGGGTTGCATCATCATTCGCATGGGCGGGTGTTGAAACGAAAATGAGAGCAGAAAAAAGTATAGAGGTAAAAATGGGTTTCATATCTTCTCCGAGAAAAAGTTTAGCAATTTACGGCATATAAGATGCAAAGGAAATATATCATTTTATTTGTTTAAGGCTATAAAAAAGTTTGGCGGGTTTATAGCCCGCCAAACCTGTTATTTGTTATAGTGCATCAAACCTGTCCGCATTCATGACTTTGACCCAGGCCGCGATAAAATCATGGACAAATTTTTCCTTGTTATCATCTTGCGCATAAACTTCTGCATAGGCCCGCAGGACAGAGTTTGAGCCAAACACCAGATCAACCCGTGTGGCTGTCCATTTTACTTCACCTGTCTTGCGGTCACGGATTTCATACAAATTATTTCCTGCCGGTTTCCATGTGTACTTCATATCCGTAAGATGGATAAAAAAGTCGTTGGTTAAAACACCTTCTTTGTCTGTAAACACGCCATGCTTGCTTCCGGCGTAGTTTGTGCCAAGTACGCGCATCCCACCAACCAACACGGTCATTTCTGCCGCGGTTAGTCCCATAAGCTGGGTGCGATCTAGCATCAGTTCTTCCGCGCTGACGGCATAGTCATTTTTAAGCCAGTTGCGATAGCCATCGGCAATTGGCTCTAGCGGTGCAAAAGAAGAGGCATCCGTCATAGCATCAGTTGCGTCACCGCGCCCAAGCATAAATGGAACAGTTACGTTGAAATCAGCGGCCTTGGCAGCTTTTTCTATTCCAACACTACCTGCAAGCACGATAACATCGGCAATACTTGCGCCGGTTTCTTTTGCAATTGGTTCCAGAACAGACAAGACGCGTTGCAAGCGTTCTGGCTCGTTTCCTTGCCAATATTTCTGCGGAGAGAGTCGAATGCGTGCGCCGTTGGCCCCGCCCCGCATATCCGACCCGCGGAACGTGCGGGCGCTGTCCCAAGCCGTGGCAACCATATCAGAGATGGATAGGTTGGATGCTACAATTTTGGCCTTAACAGACACAACGTCATAGGCAGAGTTGCCAGCAGGGACTGGGTCTTGCCAGATCAAGTCTTCTTGCGGAACATCAGGACCGTAATAACGAACTTTTGGCCCCATATCGCGGTGGGTCAGTTTAAACCATGCCCGTGCAAAGACCTTTGAGAAATAGGCAGGGTCTTTGTAGAAGCGTTCAGAAATCTGGCGGTAAGCTGGATCCATCTTCATCGCCATATCCGCATCGGTCATGATGGGGTTATAGCGGATAGAAGGATCCTCGACATCAACAGGCTTGTCCTCTTCCTTGATGTTAAGGGGTTCCCATTGATTTGCTCCTGCGGGGGATTTTTTCAGTTCCCAGTCATAGGTGAAGAGCAGATAGAAATACCCATTATCCCATTTGGTCGGGTGGGTTGTCCACGCGCCTTCAATACCACTTGTAACGGTGTTACGCCCGATTCCGCGCTTGGTGTGGTTTATCCAGCCAAGTCCCTGTTCGGTGACATCTGCGGATTCTGGGGCGGGCCCCAGCAATTTGGCATCGCCGTTACCATGACATTTCCCGACAGTATGCCCTCCGGCTGTCAATGCAACAGTTTCCTCGTCATCCATTGCCATACGAGCAAAAGTTTCCCGCACTTGCGCGGCCGTTTTTAAAGGATCTGATTTCCCGTTGACCCCTTCAGGATTCACATAGATAAGCCCCATTTGAACCGCTGCCAGCGGGTTTTCCATCGTTGATGGGTTGCCCACATCGGCATAACGATTTTCGCTTGGCGCTAACCATTCTTTCTCTGACCCCCAATATGTATCCTTCTCGGGATGCCAGATATCTTCGCGACCAAAAGCAAAGCCAAAAGTTTTAAGTCCCATATTCTCATAGGCAATTGTTCCCGCCAGAATAATCAAGTCAGCCCAGCTGATTTTATTCCCGTATTTTTTCTTGATGGGCCAAAGAAGGCGGCGTGCCTTATCAAGATTAACGTTATCTGGCCATGAATTGAGCGGGGCAAAACGTTGATTGCCTGTCCCGCCGCCACCGCGCCCATCGGCGATACGATATGACCCCGCAGCGTGCCATGCCATGCGGATCATCAATCCGCCATAATGACCCCAATCAGCAGGCCACCATTCCTGTGAATCTGTCATAAGAGCATGCAAATCTTTTTTAAGGGCATCAATATCAAGGCTTTTAAGAGCTTCACGGTAATTGAAATTCTTGCCGAAAGGATTGGTCTTGGTGTCATGTTGATGTAAAATATCCAGATTAAGGGCATTAGGCCACCAATCCATATTGGATGTTCCGACCAATGTCATGCCGCCATGCATAATGGGGCATTTACCTGTGTTTTTCATGTTTTTCTCCTTTGTAATTTTTTTAATTCAGATTTCTGACAAGAGGCACATATGCCCCAAAAGATGACCTCGGCCTCATCTATGATAAAGCCATGGTTATGTGACGGGGACAGGCAAGGGGCATACCCTTGGCAATGTGTGTCCATAACAATATTGCATTCGCGGCAGACTATGTGGTGATGGTTATCGCTAACCCGTGTCTCATAAAGTGAAACCTGACCTTTTGGTTTGATTTCACGGATGATTTTGGCCTCTGTGAGCGCATTCAGATTGTTATAAACCGCCTGAATAGTGGCTGTCGGGATTCTCTGCTGCACAACATTAAAAATATGGGCCGCGTCTGCATGAGGGAAATCATGCAAAGCCTCCAGAACAGCAAGGCGAACCGCTGTCAGGCTTAAATTGCGTTCTTTCAGCAAATGGACGAAATCAGGTGTCATAAAAAAATCTATATAGAATAAAAATATTTAATCAATAAATATTTTTATTCTATATACATAACTAAAAAATGTGCTGTCAGACTAAATTTTTGAAAGTATCTCTGTTTTCGATGTGACACTAAAGGGAAAGTTTTTGATTTGCGACAATCTGACCTGTCGGCGTGCCGTTTCCGTACAGTCCGTGCTGTAGAATATAACGGGCGACATCCTGAAAAGGGCCGTCGAATTGCGTGATTCCTTGCCGTATCGCTGTGAGAAGCCCGCTTGATGACATATCGATCCGTGGGTTGTCAAGGAAGTACCATCCGCGCCCTTCACGAGCAAGCGACTTAGGGCTTGCTGCTTTCAGAAAATCATATGTCATGGCCATGGGGCTTGTAAGGGCTTTCTCTGTATAAGGAGGACGGTCAACCACTGCGACGGGGAAATTCATGATGATATCTTCTGCATGCTCCCATGTGTGAAAACTTGCCAGATTGTCGGCTCCCATTGTCCAGATAAAACGGTGGTCGGGAAACCTCTTTTGCAATTCGGTAAGAACCTCGTAGGTGATGTGTGTACCCATCTCATCCTGAATATTTGACATGACAAATGGCATTTCCGGATAGTGAGCGGCCAGAAGTTTACCCATGGCCATGCGTTCTTGCACGGGAGCATAGAGCGTAGGATTTTTCTGCCAGTTGGTTGAAAACAGGAACCAGACCTCATCCACACTCAAGGTCTTATAAATATACTTGGCCATATCAAAATGACCGGGGTGCGGGGGGTTGAAAGAACCGCCTAAGAGTGCAACTTGTTTCATTATACGTCTCTAATATGATCTTCGTGGCGGTTAACTGGTAGATAATGTTGATAAAACAACCTTGCGGGGGTTGGAGTGATTGACTACTTACCCTTTATTTTCTATAACCCATTAAATGCAAATTTAAAAAGAAAAAGTGCAAGCAATGTTGTTCTTATTCGGTAGAAGTATGCCCGTGGGGCTAACGCGCTATTTCGCAGAGAAAGCCCGAGACAACGGTGACAGGGTCATGTTTGCCAGCATGGGATCTTTTGGTAGCTCCGAAGCTTTTTCCGAACTGAAAGTTTCGCCTGATGTGCTGCACGGTCAGCCAGTTGCGGTGTTTCAGTCTTTGGCACAGGCTGGCGATTTCTCGGCCAATGATTATTTTACGCAGATGCTCATTGCTGGTGATACGCTCAAGCGTTACGGGGCAGGGCCACTGTGGGCGGTTGTCCCTTTTGGTCCTTATGCGCGGCAGGATCAGGAGCGGGCTGGAAAGATGGATTCTGTGGCTTGCGACGCGGCAGCGCGGTTTTTATCACAGGATTACGTAGGAATTTCGACGGTTGAAATTCATTCTGCCAAGGCGCAGAATCTTCTTGAAAACCGCTTTGGTGCGGCTAACGTTTTCTCGATCAACCCTACGGGCATTTTCGAACAGGATACGGCTTCTTTTCAACTGCGTTTGCCTGTGGTTGTCAGTCCCGATCAAGGGGCGAATGCCCGCGCTGATTCTCTGGCAGCGGTTCTTGGGGCTGATCGGTTTTATGTTGATAAAGTCCGCAGTGAAATTATCAATACGCGTATTGCGGGGAGCCGCGGTGAAGTTGCGGGGCGTGATGCCATCATGGTGGATGACATGGTCGATACATTTGGTACGGCGATGAAAAGTGCAGAATTGGTACGTGGAAAGGGGGCGTCGCGGGTATTCTTTTATGCGTCCCATCCAGTTTTGAGCCATCCTGCATGGGAGCGTCTTGCCAAACTTGTTGGTGATGGCGTTATTGATCATGTTGGGTTGGGCGATACGGTTGCACGTGGTGCAGAGTTTGAAAATTTCCGGCAGCAATATGGCCCCGCTATCGCTGATAAAATTTCTTTCGTGCCAACGCAGGAGCTTTTGTACCGTCATGTAAAAGAGATCGTTGCCCCTCATCCTGCCATGCAGCGGAAGATGGGGTAAAATGGTGCGTGATAGAATCCATTTTATGTTTGAATCGGGTAAGCCTGAGATTGCGGCTTTCAGCCGTGAACTTATTTCCGGTTTTGGTCAGTTTGAACTTGATGAAGCCGATATGATTGTCAGTGTGGGTGGTGACGGTATGTTACTTCAGGCGTTTCGCCGTGCGCATAACGGGCAAAGCGTCTTCGGGGTTGTGCCGCCCTTGAGCAACAGCAGGGGATTTTGGACAAACCGCGGTATAGTTTCGGCTGAGCAGTTGGCGCGAGGGCTAGAGAGCGCCAGAGGCTATGATGTTAATCCTCTCGCCATTCATGTACATTACCGCAGCGGCAAAACTGATGTGCTGCGGGCCTTTAACGAAGCCATGCCGAGTGAAAATAGCGGGCAGGCAATGCTGGCTGAATTGACGGTTAGCTCGGGCGGCGTGGGTGGGTCGGTCATTGGGCCTTTGCGTTTGATGGGTGATGGGCTTATTATTGCAACGGCGTTGGGGTCAACGGCGATTAACCGGACGTATGGCGGGTCATCCATTGATATCCGCAATTCAGGAATTGCGGTGGCGGGAAAAGGAATTTACGAACCTGAAGATGGATTTAAGCCGATTGTGGCGGCAGATGACACGCGGTTTGATGTCCGTATATTGTCGCCGGAAAAACGCCCTGTACGTCTGCAATATGACGGGCTGTGTATTATCCCGCAGGCAGATGATCCGTTTGCGCGGATCGTCATTGAAAAAGATCACGCACACCGTGTCGAGTTATTCCTGATGGACGACCCGTCGCACCGTGCCTTTGCAACACTTAAACCAGCGTAGGAGAAAAAATGGGATATGTAGGACGCGATGCAGATTATGAAGAGCCGTTGGCGGCGCCAAGCGCCATGTGGGCGGATTTGTATGCCCTGACGATGGCGCAGGCTCTGTTTCTGGAGGGGCGCCATGAGCAGCAGTCAACTTTTCATGCCTTTGTCCGCAAAACACCGTTCAATGCCGCTTATCTTTTGACGGCGGGGCAAAATATTGTTTCGGAATGGCTCGATAAGAACTGGGAATTTACTGACCGCGATATTCGCCGTTTGGCGGCCAAGACGGTGCTTGATCCGCAAACGGGAACACAGCAAAAGGTTTTTCAGCCCGAGTTTCTTGAGATGCTCAAGAATGCCAAACTTGGGCTAAACCTTGATATGATGCCGGAGGGCGAGATTGCCCTGCCGTCCGAGCCGATTTACAAAGTATCCGGCCCCATCTGGCAGTGTCTGGCCGTTGAAGCCGCGATTTTGAACACCATGAACTCGCAATCAAATTTTGCGACCTATGCCTCCATTCTTAAGACCGTTGCCAAGGGGAAGCCGGTTGCTGAATTTGGTCTTCGCCGTGCGCAGGCCGTGGGCGGTCTTTCGCCGACGCGCGGGGCCTATGTGGGCGGGGCGGATGCGAGTTCCAATTGCTGGGCCGAAAGTGTGTATGGGATCAAAACAATTGGTACCATGGCACATGCCTATATCATGGTGCATGAGGACGAGCTTGACGCGTTTTCGGAATGGTCGAAACATAATCCTTACCTTGGGATTTTTTTGGTTGACACCTATAATACGCTGGAAGGCGTAAAACGCGCGATTGCAGTGTGCAAGGAGCGGGATATCAAGCTTGCGGGCATCCGTCTTGATTCTGGTGATTTGAATTATCTCTCGAAAGAATCGCGTAAGTTGATGGATGAGGCTGGGTTCGCATCGGCAAAAATTGTGGTTTCAAATGATCTGGATAGCCGGATTATCAATGATCTGGAGCAGCAAGGCGCGCCAATTGACATGTATGCCGTTGGTACGAACCTTGTGACGTTGAGTGAGCAACCGGCGCTTGGCGGTGTTTATAAGGTTGGTAACATCTATGAAAACGGCCTGACGCATGACGAAATCATGGCAATGAAAGCGGCTGTCCGGTCAGGCGCTGTCAGTCCTGACGCCATTCGCGACAAGGTGCGGGATGTGATGAAGCTGTCCAATCAGGCGATTAAGATGACTTACCCGGGCGAACTTGATTTGATCCGTTATCTGAAAGAAGAAGACGGTAAATTGCTTTTTGATGGTGATACGATTTATCCGGAATGGGACATTGATCCGATTGCTTATGATGATCCGTCCGATCTGTTTTCGGGACGATTGTCACGGGATATCATGTCGGTGCGCCGCGACAATCATATCTTGTCTAAACATTTCAATGCAGGCGTTCGCGCTTATCGTCCGCTCCAGCCTGTTTTCCTGCAAGGCATTCTGGTCGGAGATATTGAGACCGTGCATATTGCGCGTGAACGCGCCTTAGGACGCCTTGAGATGCTCGATCCATCGCATCGCCGCTTGCTTAACCCGCATGAACTGGTGGTGGGGGTTGAAGAAGGCCTCTTGCAGCGTCAGGAAGCGATGGCGCGCCGCCTGAAACGCGCGGGTAATACGATCGAAGCCAATTTGGTGAGTTAGTGAATTTATTTTTAAAATTTAAAAAGGAGAAAGAAAATGACTTGGAATTCACCGGAAAATACTGCGTTGGTTGTTGTTGATGTGCAAAATGACTTTTGCCCCGGAGGAAAGCTTGCCGTGGCCGGAGGGGATGAGATTGTACCTGTCGTTAATGATCTCCTCTATCACTTCAATGTAGTTGTTCTGACGCAGGACTGGCATCCGGCAGATCACAAATCGTTTGCCAGTAATCATGAAGGCGGCCAGCCGTTTAGTTTGGTTGACATGCCTTATGGAGCTCAGGTTTTGTGGCCAGATCATTGTGTACAAGGTACTGATGGCGCAAATTTTTGTGAAGACCTTGAAGTGTCGCCTTCCGATATGATTTTGCAGAAGGGAACAAATGCTGACGTAGATTCATACTCAGGATTTTTCGAGAACGATAAGGTTTCAAAACCTGTTTTTGCTGATGGAAAAACTCTCTCTGATGCGTTCAAGGATGCCGGAATTTCGCGCATCGTCTTTTGTGGCCTTGCCTATGATTTTTGCGTTGGGTATCACGCGCTTGATGCACGTAAAGAAGGCTTTGAGGCTATTGTTGTCAAAGATGCAACGCGGTCGATTGCCATGCCGACCAGCGAAGGCAATACAACTGAAACCGATATGGATCGCCAGCTTCAGGAAGCCGGCGTAAAAGTTGTCTCGGCTGCTGAACTTCCGCAAATTCTGTTGAGGGCGAGCGGCCCTGCCTAGGTTTGTGGTATGACGGATAAAATACCGCTGATTGTTACGCAGGCGTCTTTAAATCAGACAGCACTGGACTGGCCGCGCAATATGTCCAACATATTTGCGGCCATTAAGCTTGCTGCCGAGCGAAAGAGCGATATTCTAAGTCTCGAGGAATTGGCTGTTACGGGCTATGATGCGGGTGATGACTTCCAGAAAACCGACAACCGCCGTATTCTGGCCTCTCTTGAGGATGTTGCTGCCTATGCAGCCGCGCTTGATCCGCACCTGATTATCTCGCTTGGACATCCATGGCGTCTTCAAAGACGAGATCAGGGTGGGGAAGAGTATATCAAGAGTCCACTCTATGACCGTCTCAATCTCCCTTTTAATGTGCAAACCCTGATCAGTAATGGACGTATTCTGGCCATGACGGCCAAGGCCAATTTATACAATGATGGCCGTGGCTATGAGAAACGCTATTTCAATGAATGGAGCACGGTAGCCGCAAATCAGGCCGGGGGATACTTAGGTACGATTGATCTTGAAATCGCCTCAGGGTGCACTATTCCCTTCGGGCGTCCTATTGTTCATGTAACCGATGGGCAGCGTGCCTTTAATCTGGCGCAGGCAATTTGTGAAGAAAAATGGGTGGCCACGCGTTATGACGGATTTCCCCACGATGATAGTCGCTACGAAAAATTGAACGTCATTCCGCTCTATGAAAGATATCTTGAGGGACGCGATGGGCTAGTCTTGCTTATTGCAAATGCCAGCCCCCCTTCCCGTGATAAAAGCGACCGTCATGTGCATCTCGATAAACTCGCTGCCCGTTTTGCCGACGTTGTAATTGATACAGATGGACTTGGATCAAGTGGGTCAACATTTGCCCAATTTGGTCATCGCCTGATCGTGCAGGATGACAAAGTTTTAGCGCAAGGAAAGCGGATCAGTTTCGCGCGCGTGGCAGCAAATTCTGTGGCTCTGGATATCAACCCCGCGTGTCCCGCTACAGAGCATAAAGCTCATGCTCTTCTTCAACGTAGCTTTCGGGATGCTACTAATGCGCGCCACCTATTTCCTGCAGCGGAGTCAAGCGCACAGTGGGACAAGGCAGATAATCCTAACCGCCACTATGAAGAAATTATCCGCGATACGGCGTTGTGGCTCTTTGATTATATGCGCAAGACGGGATCGCGCGGGATTATGGAGGCTTTGAGCGGCGGAGCTGATTCCGGTTTTAATTCCGTGATGGTTTCGGTCATGGTTCATATAGGTATTGCAGAGCTTGGGGTTGATGCGTTTTGTAATGAATTGGGGCTTAAGCAAAAGGCCGAAATATGCGCGGCTTATGCGGAGGGTGGTACAGATGCTGCAGCTCGTATGGCCCTTCAAGATATGCTTTCATGCGTTTATATGGGCACTCATAACAGTTCCCAAGACACCATTACTGCGGCCCGTACCTTGATTGAAGGCGGTTATGATCCTTTATCGGGGCAGACGGTCAAGGGGATTGGTGGAAAGTTTAAGACCCGCAATGTGCAGGATTTGATTGATTTTTATGGTGTCCTGTTTGCGGTTGAGGATACAACTTCTCTTGATCCTTTAGTGAAGGAAACATTGATCCGCGACGTTGCGGAATATTTTAACCTCAATCCGAATAGTGTCAGTGATGATGACCGCCAAAAACAGGCTGTAATCCTGAAAAACAAATATCCGGTACTGGGTGATTTGGTGTGTGCGACTGATGGTATCGCGTACGAGAATATTCAGGCGCGGGCGCGGCAGGTTTTGGTTATGCTCTTTGCTAATAAAGAAGGAAAGATGGCAATTGCCAACCCCAACCTTGATGAAGCGCGCAATGCCTACGCAACATTTGGCGGGGATCTGCATAGCGGGACAATTAACCTCAACGGTCATATCCCGAAATCCTATCAGCTTGATATGATGCGCTACCTTTACCAGCATGGTTTGGAGGGCGTTATGGGGCCAGTCACATCTTTGGGGGCTACACTCAAGAATAAACCTACAGCCGAACTGATGCCAAAGTCAGCCGATGGCAAAGTTCTTCAAAATGACGAAGATGCTTTGCAATGCAGTTTTCCGCAGCTTAATGCTCTGGCGCGGCGGATGCTTTACGAGCGTATAGATACGTTGAATGGCGCGCGGCGGATGAATGCGCAAGAAATTTTTGATGATTGCCGTAAAGACACATTGTTTGACGGAGTATCCGAGAACGACCTGTATAATATGCTCAGTGTTCGTTACAAACGCTGGGCGATGGCGCAGCATAAAATCCATGCCTCACCTGTGGCGCCGACCTTTGGCGAGAATGTTGACCACCAGACATCGCTGCGTACACCAAATCTCAGTGGTAATGGAAGGGATGAACTGGTGTTATTGGGCATTCATATTATGTACGACTGGGCACAGCAGGAAGGTCTTGACTGGAATGAAATCGACAAACCGCTTCTCGAGCGCAGGGCATGGCAGGACGAGGCCTTTGTTCAGGCTTTTGGCAGAGAAGTCAAAAGCGCAGAGGAGTCCAAAGAAGTGGATTTGAGAGGTCTTTACGAGAGAGTCAGGGACCGGGGTTGGGGACAGGTTTTGGGAGAGGCGGCGCAAGATAGCCCTTCTCGATTGATTGCCGAGATAAGAGCACTTCAGCCATGAGACTTCGTGATTACTTTCTGCTCTATAACCTATAAGGGGACTATAAATCATGAAGGCCTATCCTCACGCAATTGCGCAGTTACAAAAAGATTTTCACGAAGCTGCGGGTGGTAATGTGAGAAACCATGTGCTGGATCTGGTGAAGCGACTAATTCAGGGAGGGATGGCAATGGATATTGCCCGTCTCGAAACTTTGGGTGTTGAAAGCCGCTTTGGAGGCATCAAACGTAGCTGCAACCATCCCCCCTATTTCGAGCATCCATCGATCATAGGGGCTCCGTGGGCGGATGATCCGCAAAATCCTCTAGTAGCAGGAGAGAGGTGGAATGAAGGAGATAGAGCTACCAACACAGGAATACGCTACGGTTTCGATGCACAGGGTTACCCAAGAAACCCCTATATGAATACGGGTCTCAATGGGCGTGGTGTTCTGGGAAAGTTTGGCCCGAATCACGCAATTGATAACGGCCTGATGATGTTTCATAAGGACGAGCAGGGAATGACACGGCTTTATACCCGAGTGATTTTGCGCAAACACGATAACAACGCTCCTGCTTTTGCCGGAGGCTTTGTAAAATCATCCGGTGGGGTGGGCGCCTCGACCCACGAAGATATTCTGCAAAGCCGCACGGAAGAATTTTTTGAAGAGATGGTCAGTGGATCGATAGATCTCCTGCCGTACTATCGGGAACAAATCGAGAAAAGATATACTGAGGAAACAGGAAGTCGCAAGTCGCGCGGCGGCGTGATCTCCTCTGAACATGCTCAAGAAATTCGTGAGCAGATTGAAACCCAGTTAAAGATGGAGCAGGTCAGGGATATTGATCCTGAGTTTATGGCGAGGTTAAGGCAGATTGTTGGTCAGGGTCATGAGTGTTATGCTGGGCCTGTTCTGAACAGCAACAGGGTAACTAATCAGGCTTGGATCGAGACACGCTTGAGCTGGGTTCTTCTTGACGAACCCATATGGGACTATATTCGCGGTGACAACCCTCCGTTTGATTACCAATTCAAGGCAGGAGACGATGCCAGTGATGTTAGGATGATAAAACTTGATTCCATCTTCCTCAAGCAGTCATTCGAAAGTCATAGTGCGATGTTTGCCTTTATGGCGGCCTCCCTCCTTTTGGAAAAAGAAGGGCACGGGGAGAGCGTTCCGGAATCTGTCATGGCGCAGTTTGAGGCTATGGCAGTGTGGCTTGAGACTTTCCCAGTTCGTAATCCCGTACAGAAATCCATGGCGGCATTTGACCGACCGAATTTCGCATAAGAGAAAGCTTTTTGATATATTGTAAGGACACTGTCAGACTAAATCGAACTGATCTCATAAAGCGGAGGGGGTAAAGTTCAGGTGACGCAGATTTGATGTCAGGAATCGAGAGATTGCTGGCGTAATCCGTAACATGTCACAAAATCAACAAAATTTGTGGTTTAATCTGGCAAGACCGACAAGGTTATTTTCTATTTAATTTGCTTTTTTTCAAGCTTCCTTGCCAGAGTTCTTCGATGCATTCCTAATCTTCTGGCGGTCTCGGATACGTTAAAATTTGTTTCAACAAGTGTTTGGTGTATCTTTTCCCATTCTATGTTTTTCAGCGATGTTTTATTGGAAGAGATATCTACGTCTACTTTCCCTCCTATATTATTGAAAGCGGCAATAATATCCTCGGTGTTTGCTGGTTTTGGTAAATAATGGCAAGCACCCAATTTTATAGCCTCAACCGCAGTTGTTATGCTTGCAAACCCAGTTAAGACAACAATGTGAGTTGTGGGGTCCAAGGCCACTAGGCCCTTAACACATTCCAATCCGGAGGGGCCTGGCATCCGCAGATCAACAACAGCAAATTCCGGCGAAAATTTTTTGGCGATCTCTATGGCCTCAACAGTATTGGAGGCCATAGAAACTTCATAACCTCTTTTTGTAAAGGAACGTTTCAGATTCTCCAGAAACACAGTATCATCTTCTACAATCAATACTCTTGGTAAATTTTTCTCAATCATTCCTTTATCCTCAAACTCTCTAATGGGAGACTAATTACGACTTCTGCTCCTCCTTGATCATAATTACGTATGGTCGTTTTTCCTCCTAGCTTTCTGATCGTAGTTATTACCAGAAATAACCCTAGGCCTCTCCCAGATCCGCTTTTTGTAGATGTATAGGGGCTTCCTAGTTTTTCTAGAATATCTTGGGGAAACCCAATCCCGAAGTCACGAACAATTATAGTAAGCGTACCATTTTTTGCAGTAATATCTACATCCACCCAATCTGGAGATGCTTCTAACGCGTTATCAAATACATTAAAAAGAACACGTTCCAGAACCTTATCGACTACAATCAAGTAGTCATCTTCAACGCTCATATTATAAATCGCCAAAGCGGGACCTCTTGATATCTTCCAAGAGGAAAAAACCCCATCTAAGAAAGCAGATATTGTTGATAGAGAGGCTGACTCACCTCTTACGTCTCCGGATGAAACTATAATCCCATTCACAATATCTTTGCATCGTTCGATCTCACCTAAAATAGAAGCAATATCTTTTTGAGTTTCTTCGGAAGGGGGAATTCCTAGGATTTCCCAGTCTTTTAAAATAACAGATATTGTTGAAAGAGGGGTGCCCAGCTCATGAGCCGCCCCTGCTGCAAGCAAACCAAAGCGAATAATATGATCTTCCTCAATCGCTTGTCGTTTAAAACTTTCCAGCTTTTTATTTCGATCCGCAAGATTAGAACGTATCCGACTTATAAAGAAAACGAGCAAACAGGATGCCAACAAATAAGCAACGTGCATCCCAATGATATGAAGTTGAAAACTACTGCCATGATGATGTTCCAAACTGGAGACGGGGACATAATAAATTGAAATAAATATATAACAGAGCGTTGTAATTGAAGTTAGAATCCAAGTGAGAATTGGAGGTAATAGAACTGCTCCTATGGTAACTTGCAGAAGGAAGAGCGAGACAAAAGGGTTTGACGCACCGCCACTTAAATATATTTGTGCAGTAAATGCGGCAACATCGACCAGCAGTTGAGAAAATAATTCGTTATTTGTGATCCGATGTCTATAAAAATATCTTATATGTATATATAGGTTTGAAATGATCTGGAAGGCTGTGACACCTAACATTTTTTCAAGAGGGAGTGGTATGTCCAACATAAAATGAACGGCTAAGATAGTGGTTGCGGATCCAGAGATTGCGAGCCAACGAAGATAGGCTAGCTGCAATAGATTTTCCCGACAAGCCTCCATATCTGATTTAGCACTTAATTCGTCCACTATCTAATTCCATTCTCAATTTATTTGTGCAATCACAATCCAATATAACACCTCAACGCCCATTGGACAAAATGTCCAATATATTTTTATATCAAAAATTACTATATCTTTCTTGGGTATCCCTCTTAGGTTCCATGGAGCCAACAAAAAGAAAGCTCTTGTTCCTTTCCGTTACAGAGATTTTTGGCAAACCAGCCATGAGCGCTGAGAGGGGTGCCTTGATATTCAATCAAGGAAACGTTGCTGTGTAATTATTAATGCACGGCACAATTGCTTGGAAATATGCAGAAAGATATATGCTATGATTGATGAACTATTTGTAGATCTCTCTCGCCTTCAGTTCGCCACGACAGCGCTCTACCATTTTCTATTCGTCCCTCTAACTTTGGGAATGGTATGGATATTGGTTATTATGGAGTCCGTCTATGTAATGACTGGAAAAGAAATTTACCGTGATATGACCAAATTTTGGGGCAAGCTTTTTGGTATTAACTTTGCTCTTGGAGTAGCAACAGGGCTTACCATGGAGTTTGAGTTTGGAACAAACTGGTCATATTATTCGCATTATGTAGGGGATGTTTTTGGTGCCCCTCTGGCTATTGAAGGGCTGATGGCGTTCTTCTTGGAATCAACATTCATTGGTTTGTTTTTCTTAGGTTGGGATCGCTTGAACAAGGTCCAGCACCTAGCAGTAACTTTTCTTGCGGCACTTGGATCTAATTTGTCGGCGCTTTGGATTCTCGTCGCAAATGGCTGGATGCAGTTTCCAGTAGGGTCAGAATTCTCGGCAGAAACCATGCGAATGGAAATGGTTAGTTTTGCTGAAGTAGTCTTTAATCCTGTAGCACAAGCAAAATTTATCCATACCGTTGCGGCAGGATATGTGACAGCTTCGATGTTTGTCATGGGAATTAGTGCTTTTTATATGCTGAAAGGCCGCGATCTTGGCTTTGCAAAGCGGTCTTTTTCTGTTGCAGTCGGATTTGGTCTTGCGGCAATTCTATCCGTTATCGTACTTGGTGATGAAAGTGGATATACACTCGGTCATGCCCAGCAAACAAAATTGGCGGTTATCGAAGGGGAGTATAAAACAGAACCGGCTCCCGCCCCATTTACTATAGTTGGATTCCCGAATGATGAAACTATGGAGGTTGATAATGCCGTTAAAGTTCCCTGGGCTTTGGGCCTTATCGCTACGCGCTCTACAGACAAAGAGGTTAAGGGGATAAAGGACATCCTTGTTGAGAATGAGGCGAGGGTACGTAATGGAATTATAGCCTATGGGTTTCTACAAAAGATTCGTGCTGGCGACAAATCTGAGGCAACATCGTCCCGATTTAATGAGGTCAAGAAAGATCTGGGATATGGGCTTTTACTCAAGCGCTATGTAGAGGATCCTGCCAAGGCAACAGAGCAGAATATTAAAGCAGCAGTAAAGGATAGTATTCCTGCCGTTGCCCCCATGTTCTGGAGCTTCCGTTTGATGGTCCTATTTGGTTTCTATATGCTGACTTTGATTGTACTCGGGTTCTATTACAATATGCGTGACAGGCTTGTTGAAAAGAAATGGTTGCTACGCCTTTTTCTCTACAGCATTCCTGTCCCTTGGTTGGCTGCAGAATTAGGCTGGTTTGTCGCAGAATATGGACGTCAACCATGGGCTATTTCTGATGTTCTGCCAACTTTCTTGGCCACGTCAAGTCTCACAACAACAGACATTATCTTTAGTCTGAGTGGATTTGTTTTATTCTATACGTTTCTGCTGTCTATTGAAATGTACCTCATGTTCAAGTTTGCGAAGATTGGCCCAAGCTCGCTTCATACTAACAAATACCATTTCGAGAAATTATAGGAGATAATGATAATGATATTCGATTATGAAACTCTCAAATTGATTTGGTGGGGTTTGGTCGGAGCCTTGTTGATTGGCTTTGCGATCACAGACGGAATGGATATGGGGGCAGGGAACCTTCTTCCATTTGTTGGAAAAAACGATGAGGAACGCCGCGTTGTAATCAATGTTGTCGGGCCTCATTGGGATGGAAATCAAGTGTGGTTCATCACTGCAGGTGGAGCCATATTTGCTGCGTGGCCGAGTGTTTATGCCGCGGCATTCTCTGGCTTTTATATGGCGATGCTTTTGGTTCTTTTCTCTTTGTTCTTTCGGCCAGTTGGCTTTGATTATCGCTCAAAAATCGGTGATGCACGCTGGAGAAAAGCATGGGATTGGGGGCTGTTTGCAGGCGGAGCCGTTCCATCACTGATATTTGGTGTGGCTTTTGGTAATTTGTTACAAGGCGTGCCATTCTATCTTGATGATATGCTAAGATCTCATTACGAAGGCTCTTTCATCATGGCCTTGCTTCCTTTGCTCAATCCATTTGCCTTGCTGGCTGGGGTTATCAGTTTCGCGATGCTAACGGCTCACGGGGCTGTATGGTTGCAGCTTCGCACAGAAAATGAAATTGCAGAACGGTCACGTAAATCAGCTATGGCATTTTCTGCTGTTGCAATTACTTGCTTTGCGTTGGCAGGTGTGTGGGTGTACTACGGAATTGATGGGTATAGAATTGTATCTCAACCTGCTTTGGATGCTCTTCCCAACCCACTGGCAAAAGAGGTTGTGATGGCAAAAGGGGCATGGTTTGATATCTATAAAAACTATCCGATATCGTTGGCTGCACCAATTATAGCTTTTGTAGGAGGATTTATGACTATTTTGTTGTCTTACTTCAGAAGAGCTGGAATTGCTTTTGTGACAAGTTCATTGTGCATGGCTGGAATTATATCAACAGCAGGGCTGTCCATGTTTCCCTTTGTTATGCCATCAAGTTCTCAGCCAAATTCTAGTTTGACCATATGGGACGCTCCATCGAGCCACCTGACACTGACAGTCATGTTCTGGGCTGTTGTGATCTTCCTGCCGATTGTTCTTCTCTATACTGTATGGTGTTACAGAAGAATGTGGGGAACAGTCACAGTTGGAGAAATTAACCGCAGATCCCATTCTGCTTATTAAGAGGATTGATAACATGTGGTATTTTACTTGGATACTTGGTCTTACGGCGGCGTTGGCTCTAGGGGTTATAAATGTGATGTGGTATGATGCTCGTGAGGATAGCGAGAACCAGAATAGCCAGAAGTAAGCTGATAGTGTTGGTTCTACCCTCCCAGAAACTAAAAGAGCTTAGCCACTTATCTTCATCAGAGATTCGTGGCTCTGTTTTTTATGGGGCTATAAGTGGTGTCGCTATTATAGGGCAGGCATGGATTCTTGCTTTCATAATCAACGGAATTGGTTTCGAGAGCAGGTCAATAGATTGGTCATATCCATATCTGTATCTGTTCCTCGGGTTTCTTATCATCAGATCATTTACCATTTATCTAGTGCAGCGACAGGCCTTTCAGGCTGGCGAGCGGGTCAAATATGCCCTACAAGAGGAAAGCTATCAGAATATTTGGAAGGCTTCGCCGATATACCTAAATAAAATAGGAAGCGGTGCTTTAAGCACGGCACTTCTTGATGCTACAGAAACCATCAGGGGCTATTATCAACTCTATCTTCCAGCGCGTCGATTGTCCGTCATTATTCCAGTTTTAATATGGGTACCTGTGCTATTCTATGACTGGGTATCAGCTCTGATTATGCTCTTTACCGCACCATTTATTCCACTTTTTATGATTCTAATCGGGCATAAAGCCGAGAGAAAAAATCAGGAATTGTGGCAATCCATGAATCGCCTGAGCAATAGCTTTTTAGATACGATTCAAGGTCTTCCGACTTTGGCGATATTTGATACGGCAAAGACCCAAAGAACAGTTATCAAAGATAGCTCGGAAAACTATCGCTTGAGCACAATGTCTGTTCTGAAACTGGCTTTTCTTTCTTCTGTAACACTTGAGTTTTTTGCAACAGTTAGTATTGCCCTGATAGCTGTCTTGATTGGCTTTCGTTTATTCTGGGGAGAAATGAATTTCTTTAATGGATTTTTTATTTTGCTGCTGGCCCCTGAATTCTATCTGCCGCTTCGTAAGATGGGGGTAGCTTACCATGCCAGAATGGAATCTGAAGCTGCTATCGAAAAAATTATCGAGATTGAAGCTGCCCCACGCCATATAGCTCCTACATCACAAAAGAACGTGCCAGATAAAATTGATAGTCTCGAATTTGATGATGTTGTTTATACTTATCCAGAGAAGGATAGTCCGGCTATTTCAAATGTCAGTTTCCAAGCAAGCTCACGAGAGCATATAGCGTTTATGGGGCCTTCAGGAGCAGGGAAGAGTACAATTTTTTCTCTTCTGATGGGTTTTATTACGCCCTCCTGCGGACAAGTTAGAATAAATGGAGTTGATGTAAGAGAATTTAGTATTGAGAGCTTGCGGAGTAAGATTTCATGGGTCCCACAAAGTCCCATTCTGTTTCATGGGACTATTATGGACAATCTTTGCATGGGATGTACACGGGAAATATCCCGCGAAGAAATCCAGGATGTTTGTATAAAATTTTGCATACATGATGAAATAAAATCTCTTCCGCAGGGTTATGAGAGCAAAGTTTTTGATAAAGGAGTGGGGCTTTCGGGTGGGCAAATCCAGCGGTTAGCCCTTGCTCGGGCAGTGTTGCGTGATACGCCGATTATTTTGCTAGATGAACCAACCGCTTCGCTGGATAGGGAAACAGAGGTTGCAATTTTAGAGCAAATAAATTGTCTTAAGGCATCTGGAAAAATCATTATCGGTATAACTCACCACACCGTAGCTCGGGGTGCGGATATAAAGATTATTCATTTAGAAAACGGAAGGCAGAAAAATGCGTAATATCTTCCGTTTGGTAAGCGTATATCGTCAACATACTTGGATTCTAATTCTTGGTGTCCTTCTGGCTGTTATTACAACGCTTTCCAGTATTGTGCTGGTTGCCACATCGGGCTGGTTTATTACAGCCATGGGATTGGCGGGAATTTCAGGCGTAGCCATAAATTATTTTACTCCCGCCGCAGTTATTCGTGCGTGCGCTATTATTCGCACAGGGGGGAAATATCTTGAACGTCTTGTTACGCATGATGCCACATTTAAGATACTGGGAACTCTTCGTCTTCAACTTTATAGCGTTTTTGAAGGATATTCCCCGATAAAACTAAAGAAAATTATTAGATCCGGTGATATGCTCAGTCGTCTTAAGAATGATATAGACGTACTTGACCAGCTTTATTTGAATCTCGTCATTCCGCTCTTAACCTCGATGAGTAGTCTCGTTCTTGCCACTGTGGTTATAGGGATATATTCTACAGCTTTAAGTATCGTTGTCGGGGTCTTGATGGTGACATCAATTGTCATCATTCCGCTAATATGCTTTCTATATTCTAGGAAGTATGAACGTCAGTTTCTTGTGGACAGCGGCAATGCGCGTGCCGAATTGGCGGCTAATATGCAAGGGGCGCGCGAGCTACTGATGCTGAATCAAACGGCAAAATCTCTATCCTCATGGCAAGAACATATCAAACGAATAAACCAACACCAAAATTTTATAAATCGTAGTCTATCTATTGCCCAATCTGCAATTATCCTGTGTTCTCAGTTTTCTCTGCTCGCAGCATTGGTTATGTTACTCCCACAGCTTGTGAGCATTGAAATAAAGATTCCTGTTCTGGTTATGATTGTGATGCTCGCATGGGTGTCGTTTGATGAAATCGGCAAGATTCCTCTGGCTATACAGTCCATCCCTAAAATTGCTGCGGCCATGCAGCGTGTATTTGAGTTGAGTGAAGAAAATAGGCCACATTATAATCCTGTCTCAAACCAAAATTCTTTAATCGAATTCCGAAACGTATGTTTTTCATATGACATTGGTTGTCCTATCTTAAGGAACCTCTCCTTTACAGCGAAGGCTGGTGATAAGATTGCGCTTATAGGGCAGACAGGATCAGGGAAGACAACTATCTTGAATCTGATACTTGGATTCTATGAGGCCGATAAGGGAGAAGTCATAACGCCCGATATTTCACAAATCTCAGTTGTAGAGCAACGTCCCTACGTGTTTGACCGCACGATTGAAGATAATCTGCGCATTGCAAAGCCTGATGTGGAGGCAGATGAATTGGAGAAGGCGTGTGAAATCGCAGGCTTAAGCGATTTTATTAGGAATCTTCCCAAAGGCTATCAGACCTATGTCGGTGAAAATGGGTTTAATATTTCTGGCGGCGAGTTAAAGCGACTGGCTTTAGCTCGTGCGCTACTCAAAGAATCGCCATTTCTTATCCTTGATGAAGTTGGGGAAGGTCTTGATGATGTAATGGAACAAAGCATTATGGACAGGATTATTACCAACACACCGAATAAATGCCTGATCGTTATTACACACAACATAAAAACCGCAGAAAAAATGAATACCATTATTGATTTATCGAAGGAGTCAAAAATATGAGAATAGCCGTGACATCCCAGAATTTTAAAACAGTGACCAATCATGCGGGTAAATGCCGTAAATATATTATTTATGAGGTTGAGGCAGGAGGAATACATGAAGTAGAAAGGCTGTCTCTTCCTCAAGAACTTGCATTCTCTAATTTTTGTGGAGAGAGCCATCCATTGGATGGGGTGAATGTGCTCTTGTCGCTTTCTTTTGGGAAAGGTTTTCTAGAAAAGATGAAGCACAGAAATATCACGGCGAGCCTTACGAGAACGAATGATATTGAAGATGCTATTATAGATTTTGTCAAGAATGGTCAAATATTGCCAGAGTTTAATAATCAGGATTGTTCAGATGAACATTCATGTTCATGCCATTAGGAATGAGTATTTGGAGGGGACGTATAAAAATGGAACACAAGAATGGAATTTGTATTATCGGTGCAGGGTTTGCAGCAATATCGACTATCAGGACTATCAGGAGAAGGAATAAGGAGATTAAAATATCGCTTATTTCACCGTCTGATAAATTTCTCTATTATCCCAGTCTTATTTGGATACCAACCAAATTGCGACGTGGAGAAGATATTACCGTCTCTCTTTCTGACTTCTTGGCGCGGAATAATGTTGATTTGATAAACGGGCGCGTATCCTCGCTTTCTGATGATGGGCGAGGAGTTGTATTGGAAGATGGGGGTGAGGTTAGAAATGATGCTCTTATAATTGCCTCTGGCGCAAAATTTATTAAGAATATAAAAGGAATAGAAAATACCTATACCCTTTGTGAGGGGCTTCATTCCGCTCAGTCAATATCACAAAAACTCGATAGTATGAATGGCGGGGAGATATCATTTGGATTTTCTGGAAATCCCAAAGAAGTCACGGCCTTGCGAGGGGGGCCAATTTTTGAACTAATGCTTGGTATAGATACGTATCTACGTAAATACAAAGATAGAAATAAATTTACCTTGAAATTCTTTTCTCCTGCGGAAAAGCCTGGGATTAGATTGGGAGAGAAAGCCTATGCAGGTTTGGTCAATTTAATAAATAAGAGAGATATAGAGATTGTAAGCCTTGGTGCCAAAATAATTGAATTTGGAGCCAATGATGTTACGACAGAAAAAATAAAGTTTCATTCAGATTTGACGATTTTTATGCCCGGGTTAACAGGGCCGGATTGGATTAAGGCGACAACTCTTCCTATGTCAGAAGGTGGCATGATCGTGACGGATAAATATACCCGTGTACAAGGGTACAGCAGAACTTATGCCATTGGTGATAGTGCAAGCTATGAATCCCCTGATTGGGCCCCTAAACAAGCCCATATGGCGGATTTGCAAGGGAAAGCAGCGGCTTTGAATTGTCTTGATGACCTTGGTGGAGGAATTGGACAACATACGTTCGACTGGGAACTGGCGTGTATCGTTGATACTCTCGATAATGGAACTCTGGTTTTTAGATCCGCCAAGCGGTCTATAGTTTTGTCTGGAAAAATGTTTCACTGGCTAAAAATTTTATTCGAGAAATACTATATTTGGAGCATTCGTTAACAGGCGAAGAGGGGGGACGCAGATTTAAAAGAAGCTCTCTTCATGAGAGGTTTTTATTGAGGGGGAAGCATATTCGCAGGCATAGACGGTGCTTGCTGGTCAAAAATCTCGCGCTGTTGAGGGCTTAAAATAGCACTTAGTTCATCCCGAATTTTTTGTATTTCAGCGTGTATAGACATACCAGCCTCTTGATGTTCGGCGCGCGCTGCCATTCTTTCTTTCATGGTCATTTTTTGTTCTTGCATTGATTGGCGCATTGACTCACGCATTTCCCATGTGTTTGTCATGATGTCGGCATATGATTGCCATGCGGAATCTTGTTTGTCGGTGATATTGAGTTTCTCCTTCAGGGCAGGTAGCGTGGAAGGATCAACAAGAAACTGGCCGGGCCCCATTGCACCTGCACCACCACCGCGCATCATGCCAGGGCCATTGCCAGGCATCGTTCCTTCTTCTGGGGCATTTGTAGTATTGGCATTTTGTGCTAACGCCGTTGTCAGAGGTAGTGTTACTAACATAGAGGCAAGCATTATTGTAATGGCAAAGCAACGCATAACTTTTTCCTCATAGCATTAAGATAGGGTGACGGGGATATAACGATCTATATATAGGCCTGTTCCACTACTAGAGCAAACACAAAATAGGCATCTTTTGTGCTGTCAGACTAAATCGAACTGATCTCATAAAGCGGAGGGGGTAAAATTTCAGGTGACGCAGATTTGATGTCAGGAATCGAGAGATTGCTGGCGTAATCCGTAACATGTCACAAAATGGTATTGGCTATCGGCTGGGGTACGAATAGGAATTTATCCCACCAACGATAAACATCATTTTTTTATCTTGGTAGGCTCATGGTCAGTATTTTATAAATCAGCTTGGCTGTCAGAAAGTCACAAGCGTGATGAGCGTCATGCGGTGCAAGTTCAACTACATCTGCTCCGACAATATGTGCATTTGCTGTAACCGCCTTCAGGATATCCATCGTTTCATCCCAAAATAGTCCACCCGGCTCTGGTGTTCCTGTCGCAGGGATAAGACTGGAATCAAAGCAGTCAATATCAAATGTGATATAAACAGGACCTTTACCAACAGCTTGTGCAATTTGTTCTGGTGTCCATTTTCTTTTGTCTTTGGCAAAAAAAGTTGTGATGCGATCATGGTTTTCTTCCCAGAAGGGAATTTCGTCACGGGATATGCTACGGATTCCCACTGCGACGAGTTTTGTACCAGGAAAGTCAAGACTACGGCGCATAGCATTGGCATGAGAAATCCTGCTTCCGCGGAATTCATCACGAAGATCGCCGTGCGCATCAAATTGCAGAATTGTTAGATCGGGATATTTTTCGGTCAGTGGCTTGATTGCTCCGGGGGTCAGACTATGCTCGCCTCCAATGGTCATGGGGAATTTTCCGGCATTCATCGCCTCTCTGACGTAGGAAGAGAGTAAATCTAGAGCAGCTTGATGATCATCAGGGATGTGAGGCTCATAGAATGTGGCAACATGGAAATCACGAAAAGGTTCCCGCCAGAGCTCCTCATCAAATAACTCCATTTCATGCGATGCATGAATGGTCATTTGAGGGCCTCGGCGCGTGCCAAGGCCATAACTAACAGTCTTTTCAAGACCAAAGGGAATAATCCAGGCTTTGGCTTGCTCGGGGGACGCGGCATCATGAGGCTTAATGTCGAACATTCCCTCGCCGGGGGTCATGAAACGGGATTGTTGTTTCTGGGCAATATTAAACATTATTTTCCTCCTTTAAAAACACAGTAACACTCCGGCCAAAACCGTTGAAATTGCTTCGAACGCTCATGCTATAAGCCCCCATGCTCTGAATCTCGATCCAGTCCCCCTCATCAGTGTTATCGGGGAGCATGAACGGGCCTTTCATCATATCTACGGAGTCGCAGGTTGGGCCGGAGAAACAAAATGGCGTATTTCCGTGACCGGAATTTTTACCAACACGGCGCGTGCTGAAGCAAAAATTAAACTGTTTTCCGGCATCAAACATGCCGCCGTAGGTTCCATCATTAAGATAGAGCATATTTTCTTTACGCAAATAAACCCTAGCGATCATTGTTCCTGCCTCGGCGACCAACGCACGTCCAGGTTCGCATAGCACTTCACAATCCGCGAATCCGTAATCGTAGATGGCTTGATCTATTTCACTGAAATAGCTTTCAAGATTGGGGGGTACTAGGTTCGGATAGGTGACAGGAAAACCACCACCAACATCTATTACATCCACATGAGTGCCGCTTTCATGGACAGCCTGTGCCGCTGTTTCCAGAGCTTTACGGTAAGCTGATGGATCCATACACTGTGATCCTACGTGAAAGGTTACACCGATTCTCTTCGCCACGGCGCGTGCCGACGAAAGAATATTTGCTGTTTCCCGAAGGCTTGCACCAAACTTGTCTGAAAGAGAAAATATGGCATCTTCTCCTTTTACGGCCATCCGAACCATTAATGTGAGATCACGAGCATGCCCTGTTTCCTCAAGGATTTTGTTAAGTTCGCGTTGTGTATCAAGTACAAAGTGACGTATGCCATGCATGTAATACGCTTCCGCAATTGCTTCACGGGCTTTGACGGGGTGCATGAAGTGCATAGTACTTTTCGGGGCGTTGCGACGAACAAGACGAACCTCTTCGATCGAGGCAACATCAAACGTCCTGATGCCAGCTTTGTACAGGGTTTGTATGACATGTTTGTCTGGATTAACTTTTACGGCATACATGGGAGTTCCGCGAAAGCCGCGCAGGAAGGCCTGAGCCTGACGCACAAGGATGTCAGGACGCATCACGTAAAGCGGCAGGGTTGGCTGTAGTTCAGCTACCAGCGTGTCAATGTCCCCTTCAAAGACATAAGGGCCTGATGACTTATCTTTGATAAGTCTCGTTTGGCTTGTAATACCCTGTTTCTTTTGTGTTTCAGGGCATAAATAGGTATAGGGGGACGACTTGGCGCCCCGGTCAAGAGTGGTCATACGTAAGTTCCTTTCAGCTTTGCGGGAGCTCTCGTTCCCTACCAAAAAGACAACGTCGTTGCGTAACCATATTCTGCCTGAAGCTTAGTCGGCTCTGCGCAAGGGGCCATCGGCACGTGCGTGCTTGTTATAAGGGGCTTGTATAATAAACAGGAGTTCTGTGCAATAAAAAATTTCCCTTACAGCAATTTTTTACTGTCCAGCAAAGAGAAGAATTCCCCCAGACAGGTCAAAGCCATCGCGCCTCTCAAAATAAATTATATACCCAATGATTTTTTATTGACCATCTGCGCTTGGTTTTGATACGGTCCGCGCCCTACAAATATAAAAGAGGATGATGGATATGGCACAAAAGAATGTACTCGTGGCTCTGTTTGCCGCAGCTTTGAACTGTACGGCATATTGTGCCTATGCCCATGACAGTAAAATTATCAGTCAAGTTTGTGGAGAGGAAGAAGGCCCAAAAGTTGTGTGCGGTAAAGCTTCATACTATGGCGGAAAGAAGTTTGAGGGACGCCAAACCGCAAACGGAGAAATTTTTACATCCAGTGGATTTACCGCTGCTGTTCCACAAAAGATGAAACACTTACTTGGTTACTTTGCCCATGTGGTTAATCCCGATAATGGGGCATCAGTCGTAGTCAGGATTACCGACACCGGAACTTTCAAGCATCCGCTTGATCTTACTTTTCGGGCGTTCAGCTCCTTGCTTGATAAGGGGGATAACCCTAAGGATATTGGTAAAATAGAAGTTAAAGTGATGTTTGCCCGTCATCCTGATCATTTTCCACAGCATTAGAGAATCCTTGCTGTGGAAATGTGACCATGCATGGTTTCATAAGACCTGCCAGTGAGCTGCCAGACTAAATTGAACTGACCTCGGAAAGTGTGGGGGTAGAAATTCAGGTGACGCAGATTTGATGCCAGGAATCGAGGGATTGCTGGCGTAAATTTTTGAAGACGTTTCTGGTTTCGATGTGGCGCTGATGATTGAAGTGATTGATGAAGGTGGAGTAGATCGCGGTAAATTTCTGGAGTGATTTGGGACTTCGGAATTTGTTCATCATCTTTTCCCGTCGCCTGAATAAAAGATGTGAATTCTCGATTCCGTTGTTAAGCGATTTTTTTTGCGCCTGCGCAAGGCCCATACTTCAAGCGCGGCTTTATAAGAACTCAATTTGTCGGTGACGATTTCATGGGGTTTGCCGTAGCTGAACACAAGTTTTCGTAGGACTTTCAGGGCTGGTTTTATAGTACTTGAAGTAATTAATCTTAGACATAAGCCAGAAAATATCACAAAATCACCAAAATTTGTGGTTTAATCTGACAAGACCAGTCTAACAGCAACCGCACTACTCACATGCCAGCCGATAGCCAATACCGGAGTCGGTGATGATATATTTGGGGTGCACCGGATCATCACCTAGTTTGGTACGCAAACGCTGAATATAAATGCGCAGATACTGGTTATTTCCTTGGGCGCTCTTGCCCCACACAGCATTAATAAGCGCCGATTGGGTGAGAACCTTTCCCGGCTGGCGTACAAGAGCTGACAAAAGTTTATATTCCGTCGGGGTCAGTTGAATAGCCTTTCCGGCAAGAGTAACGGTGCGCCGTTCTTGATCAATCTCCAGATCACCAAAATGATAAACAGACTGCGCTTGCCCTTCAATAACGCTTGCATGGCGCAGGGAAACTTTGATACGGGCCAGAAGTTCTGCAATGCCGAAAGGCTTGGTCAGGTAATCGTCTGCGCCGCATTCCAGTGCCGCGACCTTTTCATCTTCCTGCCCCCGCGCCGAGAGAATAATCACGGGAACCTTGGTCCAGCCGCGAATGCTCATCAGAACATCCTTACCATCCATATCGGGGAGCCCCAAATCAAGGATAACAAGGTCGGGCATTTTATGTTCAATCCATGTGAGACCTTCGGCGGCTGTTGCACCTTCGCTGATAACATAGCCGCCATTTTTCAAGGCGGTGCGCAGAAACTGACGAATATCACTTTCGTCATCAATAATCAGAATATGAGGCGCTTGGCTCATCCTTCATCCTCCTGCACGGTGTTATCCTTTACAAGGCGCGCAGGCGGCAAGAGGATGTGGATAGTTGCTCCAGATTCTTTCTGCCCCAGATTCTTTTTCTCGGCCCAAATTTTCCCGCCGTGAGATTCAATAATCGCACGACAAATAGCGAGCCCCAGGCCCGCTCCACTTGCCCTGTCTTTCCGGCCAATGGTGTAGAATTTTTCAAAAATATGGCGCTCCATTCCATCAGGGATTCCTGTTCCTTCATCCGCCACAGAAATTAACAACCCTTTATGGTTCACCTTAACATGAATCGTGATACTACTTCCGGGAGGCGAAAAGCTCGCTGCATTCTCAAGCAGGTTTTGTAGCACTTGTTCAAACAGAATTGCATCAACCGATACCATAGGAAGATTATCCGGTATAAACGTCATCATGCGGTGATTTTTGAGCGTTGCCTGAAGGTGCCCCAATGCCGAACCGATCAGTTCGGGCAGGTAATAATTTTCACTACGAATATTGATCTGACCTGTTTCAAGACGCGTCATATCAAGAAGATTGTTCATCACACGCGTGAGGCGGTCAGCTTGATCACCAATAGATTTGAGGAGGGCCTGCCGCGTATCACCCGAAATGTCCTGATCGGTTGCAATGAGTGTTTCTACGCTACCACGGATGGCTGCCAACGGCGTGCGCAGATCATGTGACATTGAGCTTAAAAGGGTATTGCGCACATTCTCGGCCTGATTGTCGATACGCAAGTTTTCGGCTTGATGCGCCGCGGTAATTCGGTCCAGCGATGATGCCAGCAAACTGGCAAATGTCTCGAGAACATCACGTTCGGACTCACTTATATCAGATTTTTCACCGGAAGGTGTGTAGGAGATTACTCCGTAGGAATAGGCAATTCCCAATACCGGCTGATAATAGGCCTGGGCTGCCGGGAGAGTATTCGTTCCCATACCGGCAGATTGTTTATGCTGGGTTGCCCAATCCGCTACACTTTCTTCCTTCAACCTGTCGCCCTCAGGTTCTCCCCCTTTAACATCAAGTCGCCCATCATCCTGCTTTATCCAGATAAGAGCGCGCCCCTCCAGAGCATCCCCTAAATGTTTCAGGGTAAGAGCAAGTAAATCCTTTTTCTCACGTGTGGCTACCATCTCACGCGTTAAGGCATAGAACATCTGGGTCTCACGTTCACGGCCACGCGCACGCAATGTTTCAGCGCGCAATTTGCTAGCTTGGGATGAAATGACCGCAGAAGTTGCCAGCATTACCAGAAAGGTAAACCAGTAGGATGCATCCGCCACACTCAAGGTATAGAGCGGATTAATAAAAAAGAAATTGAGACTAACCACACTCACCAGCGCAGAAAGAAGAGCCGGAAACCTCCCAAAACGCGCAGCAGAGATCACGATGCCGATGAGGTAAATCATGATAACATCAGCCGGCTTCAAAAGCGCCCCCAGCGAATAACCCACCGCTGTGCACAGAGCCGATAACCCTACGGCATAGAGATAACTCAGCGGTGTTTGCCTATCGCGCGGCAATTGCCATGATCTCTTACGACGGGGCATCGTGCCAGTGATCACATAAACATCAATATCTCCGCTGTGGCTGATAATATATTCTACCAGCGATGTATAAATCCGACGTTCCCAAGAGGTGCGGATATTCCGGCCCATAACTATTTTAGTAATCCCCTTGCTACGTGCGTAGTCGAGAATAGATTCACCTATATTTTCCTCTTGCAAAATATTGATTTGAGCATCGTGCTGTTCGGCAATCTGCAAAGCGCGCCTGACCCTCTTTTTTTCTTCATCCTGCAGATCCATCCGGTCATCATCAACTGTAATCACATACCATGGCGCTTTGAGAGATTTGGCCAGCCGCCAGCCGGATCGCACCAGTTTGGCCGCCAGTTTGTCAGGGCCGATGCATACCAGCACACGGTCGCCCGCCACATTGGGGGTGAAAAGTCCTGCCTGAATCCGCTCGATGTCCGTATCTGCATCCACATGCTCGGCGGTACGGCGTAGCGCCATCTCACGCAACGACATAAGATTTGTCTTATTAAAGAAATTCTGCGCGGCCCGTTCGGCTGCCCCTTCGGCAATATAAACCTTGCCGCTTTGAAGGCGGTCAAGAAGTTCTTCGGTTGGAATATCCACCAGTTGAATCTCATCAGCTTCATCAAAAAATGAATCGGGAATAGTTTCATGCACATTTACGCCCGTGATATTCCCCACCACATCATTGAAGCCTTCGAGATGCTGAACATTAAGTGTCGTATAGACATCAATACCGCTATCCACCAATTCTTCAACATCCTGCCAGCGTTTAGCATGACGTGAACCGGGAGCATTGCTATGAGCCAATTCATCCATTAGAATAAGTGCTGGTTTACGCTCCAAAGCCTTATCGAGATCAAATTCCTGCAATGTAACGCCTTTATGCGTCACGTGCTTCATCGGGAGATACGGCAAGCCTTCAACGAGCGCCAGTGTTTCCGGACGACCATGTGTTTCAACCACCCCGATCATCACGTCCACGCCTGCATCATAGATTTTCTTTGCGGCCTGAAGCATGGCGTAAGTTTTGCCAACTCCAGCCGATGATCCAAAGAATATTTTGAGCGACCCGCGCCCCGCCGCACGGGCATGAGCTTCGACCGCGCTGAGAATTTCATCAGGATTAGGGCGTTTTATTTCTTTCATTGTGCCTTAGTATAGGGAGGTTTTTTCCTTAAGGCTAAATTTTTCCATCCAGAATTAAATTTACCCTCAAGACATTCACGCGGTCTTCGCCGAAGATGCCAAATTGCCGCTTTTCCGTTGATTTACGTATCGCTTCTTGCACCGCCTCAAGAGAAATGGAGCGTACCCGGGCCACACGCGCGGCTTGATAATCAGCAGCTGCAACACTGATATGCGGGTCAAGGCCACTGCCTGAAGCGGTCACCAAATCAACCGGAATGGGCAACGTATTATCGGGGTCAGCCGCATGCAACGCCGCGACCCGGGCTTTGATTGAATCTTGCAGTGCCGGTGCATTCACCCCCCAGTTGCTGCCTGATGATACTCCCGCATTATAGGGTACAGGACCTGTAGCCGAGAGACGTCCCCACATATAGTGCGGCCCTGTGAAATTTTGCCCGATCAGATCAGACCCCATAATCTCATTTTTATTTCCAGAGATAAGTGATCCTTCAGCTTGATCAGAGAAAGAAAGTCTAGCGATGCCGGTTATAACGGCCGGATAGGCCAATCCCAGCAACACGGTAAAGCCGATAAAGAGAACCAGTGCTATGCGTAAGTTGCGCGCGAACATGTTAGACAACTCCTATTGCCGAGAGAAGAATATCAATTACCTTAATCCCCGCAAAGGGAACCACCACGCCGCCCAGACCATAGACAAGGGTGTTATAGCGCAGCAAGGCCGATGCTCCGATGGGTTTATACGCCACACCTTTAAGGGCGAGAGGCACCAGAAAAATGATGATGAGCGCATTAAAAATAACGGCGGAGAGAATAGCGCTTTGCGGCGATGCTAGTCCCATGACATTGAGGCCCATCAAAGCCGGATAGGTCGAAGCAAACGCAGCCGGAATAATGGCAAAATATTTAGCCAAGTCATTGGCAATACTAAAAGTCGTGAGCGCACCGCGCGTCATGAGCATTTGTTTACCAATCTCAACAACCTCGATCAGTTTGGTGGGGTCACTGTCCAAATCCACCATATTTCCAGCTTCTTTAGCGGCCTGCGTTCCCGAGTTCATGACCACCGCGACATCAGCCTGCGCCAAAGCAGGGGCATCGTTGGTACCATCGCCCACCATGGCGACCAGTTCACCCCCCGTTTGCATCCGGCGGATATAATCGAGTTTGGTCTGTGGCGTGGCTTCAGCAATATAGTCATCTACACCAGCTTCGGTAGCAATAGACGCCGCAGTCAAAGGATTATCTCCTGTGACCATCACGCTTTTGATACCCATTTTGCGCAGATCAGCAAGGCGTTGCTTGATTCCGGGTTTAACAACGTCTTTCAGGTGGATAACACCAAGTATTTCAGCCCCATCCGCGACAAGAAGTGGTGTGCCACCCTGACGGGCAATTTTATCGGTTTCATCTTTGACATCTTTGGGAATGCCCGATCCGCCCAGCGATTGAACATGGCGTGCAATTGCATCACCTGCTCCTTTGAGAATCGTGCGGCCATCAACCTTGATACCGGAGAGGCGTGTATCCGCACTGAAGGGAATAAATTCGGCTTTTTCCACGTCCAATATTGATTCATTCAAACCGTGATACGTCTTACCAAGATATACAATGCTTTTGCCTTCGGGCGTTTCATCGGCAAGCGACGCCATAAACGCGGCTTCGGCCAGTTCACTATCTGCCGAGCGGATTGACGGCAGAAACGCGACAGCCTGACGGTTGCCAAACGTAATCGTTCCTGTTTTATCAAGAAGCAGAACATTCACATCTCCTGCCGCCTCAACAGCGCGTCCGGATTTGGCCACAACATTAGCCTGTATAAGGCGGTCCATCCCCGCAATACCAATGGCAGACAACAACCCGCCAATGGTTGTAGGAATAAGGCATACCAGCAAAGCGATAAGAACAGTAATGCTGACCACAACACCTTGGCCCGCCCGCTCAACCGAGAAAATTGAATAGGGCAGAAGCGTGACCACAGCCATCAAAAAAATCAGTGTCATAGCCGCCAGCAAAATCGAGAGCGCAATTTCATTGGGTGTTTTTTGACGCTTGGCGCCTTCAACCATGGCAATCATTTTATCAAGAAATGTTTCACCTTGACCAGCGGTAATCCGTACCACTACCCAGTCCGATAGCACCCGCGTGCCGCCCGTCACCGCGTCGCGGTCACCACCATGTTCACGAATAACCGGTGCGCTTTCACCAGTGATGGCACTTTCATCAACCGAGGCTACACCGCTTAGAACTTGTCCGTCACTCGGGACAAAAGCCCCTGCTTCAACCAGAACAATGTCACCCACCACAAGGTCATGTGACGAAACATTCTTGAAAGAAGCACGATCGTTCGGGTTAGCCAGAAGCTTCGCCGTTGTATCCTTGCGTGCAGCTTTGAGCGTTCCCGCCTGTGCCTTACCGCGGCCTTCGGCAACGGCTTCGGAAAAATTGGCAAAAAGAACCGTGAACCACAGCCACAGAGAGATCGCCGCGATAAACCAGACAGGTTCTCCGCTTTCTTTCATCGGAAAGACGGCAAGCGCTGCCGTGATCAGTGCCCCGACATAGACACAGAACATGACCGGATTGCGCAGCTGGTAGCCGGGCAAAAGGCGGCGGAATGATGCAGCTACTGCTTCAGCCATAATGGCGGATGTCAGTAAGGGGATTTTATGCGATGCATGCGATGACATGAATGACCTCTTAAAAAATCGTGGTTACTTACCGAGCATGACAAAATGTTCGGCAATCGGACCCAAAGCGAGCGACGGCACATAGGTCAACACCCCCACCATCACCACAACCCCCACCAGAAAACCGACAAAAAGCGGCGTATGGGTCGGAAGTGTTCCGGCAGAAGGCGGTACCGTGTTTTTAGCTGCCAGCGATCCGGCAATGGCCAGTACCGGCAACATCACCCAGAAACGCCCGAACAGCATTGCAAGTCCCATCGCCGTATCATAAAATGGCGCATTGGCAGTCAGACCCGCAAAGGCACTTCCGTTATTATTGGCAGCCGATGTGAAGGCATACAGAACTTCAGAAAATCCTTGTGCCCCGGGGTTGAGAATACCGGCCTTTCCGGCCTCCAGTAAGACCGCTATGGCTGCGCCACCCAGCGCAAAAAGCGGCGGCACCAAAATAGCAACCGACGCCATTTTGATCTCAAACGCCTGCACTTTTTTGCCCAGATATTCCGGTGTACGCCCGACCATCAGCCCAGCAATGAACACCGTCAGCAGCACAAAAACGAGCATACCATAGAGTCCCGAGCCAACCCCGCCATAAATCACCTCACCGAATTGCATCAGAATCATCGGTACCATACCGCCCAGCGGCGTATATGAGGCGTGCATCGAATTGACCGAACCGTTGGAAGCTGCTGTCGTGGCCGTCGCCCAAATGACGGAGTTCATAACGCCATTGCGGGTTTCCTTGCCTTCCATATTGACCGTATCCGCAACGCCCAGTTCTTTGAAATGCTGGTTTCCGTTTAATTCTTGCTGCAGACAAAAGAGGGTCAGCGGTACAAAAATTATTGTCATCGCCACCAGCACCGCAACACCTTGCCGTACATCCCCGACCATGCGCCCGAAGGTCACACACAAGGCTGCAGGAATAAGGAGAATAGAAATCATTTCCATGAAATTTGAAAATGGCGTCGGGTTTTCCAAGGGATGCGCCGAGTTCACATTGAAAAATCCGCCGCCATTGGTGCCCAGTTGCTTAATCGCAATTTGCGAGGCGGCAGGCCCCACCGCAATTGTTTGCGTTGTAACCACATTATTATCAGCTCCGGCTATCGGCTCAAGCAATTGTACCTCGGCATAAGGACTGAAGGTTTGAACAACGCCTTGCCCGACCAATAAAAGAGCCAGAATGCAGGAAAGGGGCAGCAGGATGTAAATCGTGCTGCGCGTCACATCAACCCAGAAATTACCGATGGTCTTGCTGTTTTTGCGTACAAATCCCCGTACCAACGCCACGAGCACCGCCATACCGGAAGCGGCAGAGAGAAAGTTCTGCACGCCCAAACCCAGCATTTGACTCAGGTAACTCATCGTGGCTTCACCGCCATAAGATTGCCAGTTGGTGTTGGTGATAAAGCTCACCGCTGTATTAAAGGAAAGATGATCCGATATTTCGCCCATGCCTGCCGGATTTAACGGCAGCAATGCCTGAAGGCGCAACAACGCATAAAGACCAAAGAAGGACACCGCACTCAATAAAATGGCGCACTGGGCATATTGTTTCCAGTCCATCTCGTCATCGGATTTTATGCCACCCCCTTTATAAAAAAGTTTTTCCAGCCATCCGAGCACCGGCAAAAGAATATGCTTTTCGCCCTCATACACGCGCGCCATATAAAGGCCCAGCGGCCCCGCAAGGCCGAACAGGACAACAAAAAACAATGCGAACTGGACCCATTCGCTGGCAGGAAGGTTTATCATGGAAAAATCTCCGGTTTTAACAAGGCAATCACAAGATAGATAAAGAGGAGCAGGACGATAATCCCGCAGATCGCATAAAGGGTTAACATTTATTCCTCCGTCAACTTCGTGGCGACTTTAATAAAGCCCAGTGACAAGGCAAAAAATCCACCTGCAATTGCAATAAATAACCAATCCATGGCTTATCTTCCTTACTTTTTAGAAGTTCACTGAAACACTGCCGACAACGCGTGCATCACAAAGGCTGCTGCAGCTTTGAACGCTTGTATCCTGATAGCGCGCGGTAAACGCAATATTTTGATAGGTATAGATTAGCCCTGCCGACCAATCAGCATAATCGGGCGCAGCAAACTGAGCGTTATCTTCAATCCATTGGTAAGCCGCAGAACCGACTACACTGAGATTTTCAACCGGTGTAGGAATAGTGGCGGAGGCAATCGTATAAACCGATGTTCCCGATCCGGCAAAGTAATCCGGTGAAACAAAAGCCTGAAGGGAATAATCACCATATTCGGCAAAGCTGCGTGAAACACCACCAAAAGCTTCAACATAGTCATAATTCAAATCAGCGTCCGCGCCGGGATAGGCATAGTAAATCCCGCCTAAAGTTACGTTGGATGATCCTACGGGAAATGTATAAGAAAGGGTTGTATCAACTTCGATCGAGGCATCTGTAAAATCAAGGTTTGAGCCCCAGACCGAGAGTGAGACTCCGCTATCATGCGTAACGCCGATACTGCCTTGAATGGCTGCATTTTCGTCCGTTTGCGAGTAACCACGGAAAATATAATCTGACGCAAAGGTCGTGTTTCCCGTAATTTTGACCGAGTTTGCGGATTCGTTAGAGTGTGCCAGTTGTGGCGCACACAACAAGGTTGACGTCAAAAAAGCGACAGTGCACAGGTTCAAGCGGGGCATACACATTCCTTCCAAAAAAGTCTCTTTTACCATTAGAGCGCATTTGAAAGCGGGTGGCGTGTATAAATCCTGTAAAAAATGTGCCGTCAGACTAAATCGAATTGATTTCGACTGTAATTCGTCAGTACAAATATTGGGGTATTATTAAGGCAGTGTTTTACCTCGTTAAGATACGATCTCATTCATTTCTGCACATAAATCCGAATAAATTCCACATATTCTTCAACTTACCTGCACATAACGCTGAGATAATATTTTTTGGAAGAGGACGCAAAGTGCATTTTCTTATAATTCAAAAGAATGATTCCGCATGAACGAAAATATGCATACCCTCCCATACGAAGCTCTACATAATGTGCTGTCAGACTAAATCGAACTGACCTCGGAAAGTGTAGGGGTAGAAATTCAGGTGACGCAGATTTGATGCCATGAATCAAGAGATTGCTGGCGTAAATTTTTGAAGATATTTCTGGTTTCGATATGGTGTTGATGGTTGAAGTGGTTGAGGAAGGTGGAGTAGATCGCGGTGAATTTCTGGAGTGATTTCAAACTTCGGAATTTGTTCATCATCTTTTCCCGTCGCCTGAATAAAAGATGCGAAAATATTGAGGTTTCTTTTTCATCTCGTGTGCAAAGAGAATGCCGAATTTGTTCCACCAGTAACGGATTGTTTCATGGCAAATATCGATGCCGCGCTCGTGCAGAATATCTTCGACTTGCCGCAAGCTGAGCGGAAACCGGACGTAATACATAACGGCAAGTTTGATAATTTCAGGGCTGGTTTTATAGTACTTGAAGTGATTGATCTGTGACATAAAGCAGAAAATATCACAAAATCACTAAAAATCGTGTTTTAATCTAACAAGATCGACAAGACCTCTAGGCCAGCCCCTAAAAGAATTATTCTAAGCGACGGAAATAGCCTTATCGAACCGTTATGTGAATTGGGGCGAATTTGCGGTTCAGAAGATAAGGGATTATGAAGAAAAAAATAGGCACATTGTATTTAGTATTAATTGTTGGCGCTGTCCTGCTCATTGGGATAATTGGGCTGAATTTTTCGTATGTAAAGGATGCATCAGAAGGAGCTTCTATAATCACAGCGACAGTGGACTACGGAAACATTAGAAAAGAGGTGCTGGCCACAGGTATCCTTGAGCCTTACGAATTGGTAAGTGTAGGGGCACAAACATCCGGACGTGTAACAAACATGAACGTCAAATTGGGACAGTTTGTCAATGAAGGAGATCTGATAGCAGAAATTGACTCTGCTTCCCAGAAAAATGTCCTAGAAACAGCTAATGCCAAAATCGCAAGTATGAATGCCCAGATTGAACAAGCTAAGGCTAGTCTTGAAGAAAAATATCTATCATATGACAGGCAAAAAAAGTTGTACGCGGCCTCCTCGACATCGAAGTCTGAATTGGAAGCTGCCGAAGCTGCATATAAAACCTCTTCTGCTGGCTTAAAATATTTGGAAGCTCAATTGGTTGAGGCTAATGTCACAAGGAACGATGCAGAGCTGAATTTGAAATACACGAGGATTACAGCACCGATCAGTGGAAACGTTCTGGCGATTGTAACCAAAGCAGGCCAAACAATTAATTCCAACCAGACGGCCCCCACAATTGTTAAATTGGGACGAACAGACCGTATGACGGTTAAGGCAGAAATATCGGAAGCAGATGTCATCCACGTTAAACCGGGAATGCCTATATACTTTACAATTCTTGGGGATCCGGAAAGAAAGTTTGAGGCTGTGCTAAGGTCTGTCGCTCTTGCTCCAACTTCTATTGAAGATGACGATACGCTAACTCCATCAACCAATTCGAATGCAATTTATTACAATGGAATTTTTGATGTTGATAATTCAGATGGAATTTTGAGGACATTTATGACAGCCCAGATCAGTATCATACTGGATCAGGTAACCAATATACTTGTGATTCCTTCGACGGCGCTAGGTAAGAAGAATGAAGATGAGACATATCAGGTGAAAGTGCTCGAGAATTCTAGTAAAATTACTATCCGGAACGTCAAAATTGGAGTGAACGATGGCACAAATGCCCAAATTGTGGAGGGGCTTTCAAAAGGAGAGAAGGTGATCACCATAGATGCAACAAACAGGGAACCGGAAACTGGATTTAAAGGGCCGCCAAAAATTGGCGGGTTGTAAGGAGCATAGAACATGTCAGTTCCTCCAGTTCTTGAAGTCGTAAATTTGCGGAGGGAGTTTCCAGCAGGAGACAGTGTTCTCACCGTTCTGAAAAATATTAAACTGCGCATTAATTCTGGAGATATGGTTGCAATCGTTGGCCAATCCGGCTCAGGAAAATCTACGCTGATGAATATATTGGGGTGTTTGGATAAGGCAACGTCAGGTGACTATTTTGTCGGAGGAAAGTCTGTCAGAGATTTATCTCCAGACGAGCTGGCGGAATTAAGACGTGAACACTTCGGATTTATCTTCCAGAAATATCATTTGTTGGGTGATTTGTCTGCAATCGACAATGTTGAAGTTCCAGCTGTCTATTCCGGTGTTGGGGCATTAATTCGTAAATCACGTGCTGCAAATCTTCTCAAACGTTTGGGGCTTGAGGATAGATTTCATCACAGGCCAGGGCAATTGTCTGGAGGGCAGCAACAACGTGTCTCTATCGCTCGTGCATTGATGAATGGCGGAGAAATCATCTTTGCAGACGAACCGACAGGAGCATTGGATAGTGCTTCGGGTGCGGAAGTTTTAGGAATTCTAAGAGAGCTGCATCAGCGAGGACACACTGTTATTATTGTTACCCATGATAAAGGCTTGGCAGAACAATGTGAGCGGGTTGTTGAGATATTGGACGGTTCCATAATTGATGACAGAAAGGGGCATCCGATTGACAAGGTAAATATCAATCTTTCAGATGAAAAAGAGCATAAGCATAGTAAAACCGTAACTTGGATCGACAGACTCAGCGAATCTATGAAAATGTCAATTTTTGCAATGAGAGCTCATAAATTGAGAACTAGCTTGACCATGTTGGGCATTGTAATCGGAATCGCTTCTGTTGTTTCGGTTGTGGCTCTAGGAGAGGGTTCAAGGCAGAAGGTTCTGGAACAGATTTCATCGATTGGAACAAACACGCTTGAAATCATGCCTGGCAAAGACTTTGGTGATATGCGATCTAGCGCTGTCCGCACATTGGTTGTTCCTGATGCCGACGCATTAGCTAGACAAAGCTATATTGATAGTGTCACGCCGATTGTATCGAGTTCGAGAACCATTAAATTCGGCAATGTAGCCGCAACTGGAACAGTCCAGGGTGTGGGAGACCAGTATTTCAGGGTCAAAGGGTTGGAAATCGAGAGCGGAAAACTATTTGGTCAGGAAGAAGTTCGCAGTTATGCCCAGCAGGCTGTGATTGATCAAAACACGGCATCGACATTATTTGTTAATTTCAAGGGATTCCCCGTTGGGCAGACTATCATTTTGGGAGCCACACCCGTAAAAATCATAGGGATCATAAAAAAACCATCATCCGGATTTGGAATGGATTCCTCAAGCATGAATATCTATGTACCTTATACAGCCCTGAACTCTAGAATACTGGGAACGAATATTTTGCGATCCATTATGGTGCGTATCAGTAATTCTACAGACTCCGAAGTAGCTCAGTCCGGCGTTATTGACCTTCTGGAAAAACGTCATGGCAAGAAGGATTTCTTTATAATTAATACAGACCAGATAAGGGTAACTATCACGTCAACAACACAAACTTTAACTCTTCTGATCTCTGCGATAGCCATCATATCACTAGTAGTGGGTGGAATTGGGGTGATGAATATCATGCTGGTTTCCGTGACTGAGAGGACATCTGAAATTGGTGTACGTATAGCAGTTGGTGCGCGGCAATGGGATATAATGCAACAATTCTTGATTGAGGCAACGCTTGTATGTTTGATCGGTGGAGCGTTGGGGATTATTACGGCTCTGGTTTTCGGCTATCTCTTTGATCAATTCAATACGGATTTTCGTCTGATATTTTCTGGGTGGTCGATTCTATCGGCTTGCGCTGTTTCAACCTGTATTGGGATTGTTTTTGGATATTTACCTGCCAGAAATGCGGCAAAACTTGATCCTGTCGTCGCTCTGTCGAGAGATTAGGTTCTGTGGACTCAATCTTTTGTCCGCAGGACCTAATTATTTCAAGTAGTCGGATAGTTTTAGACCAAGGATTTTGCTGGAAATAGAGTAGGCGGCCTCAAGCTGTGTTTCCATTTCAGTAATTTTAACTGTAATTTCCGCGAGATCAGAATCTTTGATGTTCGAAATCATGGTGTCGAGAAGATTAAGTTCATCGCTGTTTTCGCTGATTTTAGTATCAAGTGTCGAAGCCTTGCTGGATAGTGAAGCCTGTATGTTTGCGACACCTGTCGTGGCCTCTCTAAGAAGATTATAGGCTTCGGTTAAAGAATTTTCATTTCCGGAATCGCTTACAATCAATTGTAATGCTCGGATTGTTTTTTCAAATGAATCATCATTTGCATTCACGCCATAAGATAAGGAAAACGATTCTGTTGCTTGAACAGAAGCTATATACGCATCACCTTGATAGTATGATGTGTCAGCCGTTGTGGGGGCTGTTGTCGATGCTAATAGGGAGACATCCACAGGAGCCTGATTTGTGGTCGAGCCTGCAAACAAATAGCGACCTGCCAACTGTGTATTGAGGAGAGAGGCCACCTCGTCAAGCACTGTCGCCGAGCTGCTTGCAAGTGCTGTGGCGTCATTGGTACTAAGTGCTTCCGATATGTCGCTTAGTACGGTGTTTATCACATCTGCCATGCTGGATACACTGCTGTACATTGTCTCAATCCGGTCGAGGGCCGTTTGTGCATTTTCCGAGCGCGCAGCGAGGAGGTCATAGTTGTTTTGAAACTGGAGTATTTCAAAAGTATCATCAGAGATACCTTGATAGGTTTGTGACTTCAGGCCCGTTGATTCCTGCAATGAGGCTTGTGAGTATTCGGATTGCAGGCGCATTAATTCCTGCGTTAGAGTCTGATTTTGTGCAAATGTAGCAATGCGTCCTACCATTAATTAACTGCCTCCAGTAAAGTCGCAAACATATCTTGTAATGTTGATACAAGTGTTGCGGCAGCTTCGTATTGATTTTGATATTGTGTAATTTTTATGGTTTCTTCGTCAACATTCACGCCTGTCGCATTTTCTAGAGCGCTTTTGGTGCTTTCATATAGAGAGGAGGCGTTGTCAGATTTCGTTGCATAATTGTCGGCTTCATTGGCAATGTAGCTCATAAAATTTGAGATATAAGATGAAATGGTATTGTCCTGCGCTCCCAGTACCCCTGTGGCAGAGAAAGAAATGTTGGAAGAGAGGGCGTCTACCAAATTTGCAATAGCATCAACATTTCCACTGGTCAGTGCGCGATCACCCACGGCCAAGGCTGCGTCATCCGAGAGCGTCCCTGTTGCAAGAATTGTGTAATCATCAAGTAAGGTCGTGCTAACCGCAATATCTTCTGCCCCGTCCCCGTTAAATAGGGTATTGATGCCAACGTAACTTGAAAAACTCTCTGCGTTGCTCCCGACGCTACTATCCATTTGATTGAGAGCAACGCCGTATGAACTATTAATTGAAGTGATGGTAAGTTGCCCTTGAGAATTCAGAGATGCCGAAACACCTGATATAGAACTTAAGCCGCTAATGAGATCACCTACTGTAGAGTAAGCACTTAAGTCAATATCACCCAAGCTTTGAACTATTCCGTCCGCATCCACAATAGCTACGCGCAGTGTTCCTGTGGCAGAAAAAGTGTCAGAAGAAGATACAGATTCATTTCCTGTTAGCGTTGTGGGGGCTGGGTATGATGATCCGCTGCTTAATGCTGAGTTAACAGTGTCCATCACTGATGTGGCGATAGCATCAAGACTGTCTTGAACATCAGCAAGTGTTGTATCTCGTAATTTTATATAAGCTCTCAGCTTTCCATTATCAATTGAGGATGTAATATCTTTTCCGTTAAGGGCAATGCCCGAAAATTCCCCTGGATACGTGGTCTCGCTCGTTACATAACTCGTGCTGGAATAAGATAGTTCATGAACAGTTGAATTTAAGAGTATATCTCCGCTATCTGTATAGATATGGATATTGTTACTGCTATCAAAAAAATAGTTAATCCCGATTTGTTCTGATAATGACTCGAGCGCGACCATACGTTCGTCTTCAAGATCTGCGGTGCTTTGTCCAAGATTGCTGAGTGATTGTATAGATGCATTGAGATCGTTTATCTGATTGAGAAGGCTGTTGACTGTATCAACGGAGTCCGCGATCCCATTATTTGCATTCAGACGTTCTGTCTGTACCGATTCTGATAATTCGTTCAGTGCACTTGCCAAGGATTGAGCAGCCAGAACAACATTCTGCTTCTGGCTTGTATCATCAGGTGAAGTTTCAAGAGCTTCTAGTGCGGATTGTAGATCAGATAAGGACGAGCTGAGGCTATCTGTGCCATCTGTACTGCCCATTGCTGTGCTGACTGAATCCATAGCGTCAGATAAAACGGAATAATATCCGCTGTCATTTATGTCAGATATAACTTCTTTATAGAGAGGGTAATCAATTGAGCCAACAGTGATGCCGCGAGAAGGAGTCGTGACGCTTCCTGATGAAATATATTCAATTTCATAAGTTTTAACTGTATAGCCGTCTTTGCTCGCATTGGTTACGTTTGCCGAGGACGTGGCTAATTGGGCCTCGGTGACTTTCAGGCTGCAGAAAGCAATGCTCAGTGACGTGTCTAGTGACATGACTCCCATCCATCTCCATCAGTCTGGATTCCTCCGATAATTGATGTTCGAATGTTTTCAACACGCTCTATGCGCTCCAAACATTTCTTCATGCCAGCTATTTGGAGATTGGTGTTGATTTTGAGGTGATGGCGGACATCTCTCAGGACATCCACAAGCATACGCTTTAAAAAATCAGAGATATCCTCGCTTTGACGGCTCATATCCATGATTTTTGGGGCTTCTTCAGAAAAAAACTTAAGCAGTTGAATTTTCTTTGAAATTAATTTGTAATCCTTAAATTCACCTTTCTGAAGGATGATGGCATTTTCATGCTTAACAAGCGTGCGTAGATTCATTGTCATTTCGATAAAATCACACACCACCTGTTCATTGTTACGATTTTTCATGATTACCTCACTGCGGTGATGAGTGTTTCAAACATATCTTTGACTGTGCTGATAACTTGCGACGCTGATGAATAAGCTTGTTGAGCTGTGATCATTTTGTTGAATTCGTCAGAGGTGTCTGCGGTCGATGCCTCAAGGGCACTTGAGACGATTGACGCGGCTCCGCCTTCACCAGACAAGTGGAGGCTATAGTTGCCGGCAGTTTCGTTTTCGTCATAAATTGTTCCGCTTACATGGGTAAGTCCGTCAGGGTTTTGGAATGTTGCGACAGGAATTTGGTAGACAGCTTGACGCAAACCGTTGTCAAAAACCGCTGTAACAAGTCCGGTGTCGTCAATCTCAATCTCGGTAAGCTGCCCGTAACGCACGCCATCATCCTCAACAAGGGAAATTTCGATGTCTGGGTCGGTGGAATTTGATGAGTACTGAGTCAGGCCATCAGTTCCTCCGATAGTACCAATATCGAAAGTAATTGAGCTGTCATCAGATCCCGTTGTGTAGCTCGTGATAGAAATGGTGGGAGGATCCGGGCTGTATGAAGCCAGGCTCCCATCTCCATTAAAAGTAATGCTAATAGTTGATGGGCTTAGTGTTCCCGTGGGAGATGAGGCATCTGATGTGTAAGGATCTGACATATCTAATGTCCAAGCGTTGGCCGCTGTCTTTGTCCATGTCTGATCAATGGTGTGGCTTACCCCTAATGCATCAAAGACTTCTATTGATGTGTTAAAGATGCCCCCCACTGCAGCATCTGCAGGAAGGTTAGCATCCATGGTCACTGTCGAGGTACCTTGCGCGGTGCCGCTAATGGCGTTGACATCAATAGCTTCAAGTGAGTTCAGGTCATTGCTGTTGGTAGCCAAAACATTTCCGTCGGAATCTGTACGCAAACCCATCAGGTAATAACCTTCGGTGTTGACCAGATACCCATCGGAATCCGTAGAAAAGTCACCGTTACGACTATAGACGTAAGCAGATGACAAGCTATCGACTTGATCGCTGACAACAAAGAAACCACTGCCGTTTAATGCAATATTTGTACTTGATGAAGTTGTTTCAATCTGTCCTTGTTCAGAAATGTTTTGAGAGACCGTATAAACAACGCCGCCGCTTGAATATCCTGAACTTGTTGTATTCCCGCTAACCAGAGAAGAAAAAGTTACTTCGCTGTTTTTGTAAGCTGTAGTGCTTGTGTTAGCAATGTTCTCAGAGACAGATGAAATAGCAGCTCCTTGTGCTTTGAGTGCAGAAATTGATGTATTTAATGCGCTTGATAAACTCATGGCGGTCTCCCGTGATTATGCGGTTTGAGTATAAGAAAGAATGTCGTCAGAAGTGAACGTCAGATCGCCAGCCGTAAGGCTTGTGGTGTCTCCTGACACTTGGACTTTATCGACTCTCACAACGCCATATGCTGATGTATCAACCGTATCTCCTGAACTGTCGGTTGCCACGATATTCAATGTATAAAGTGATCCGTCAGTAAGATTTGTTCCGAGTTCATCCGCGCTTATTGATAGGTCATACGTTCCGGCGGTTACGTTTGTCAGAGTTTGAGAATATAGGACATCTCCGTCTGCGTTAGATACCTGAAGAACGGCAGAGCTAGCATCGTCCGTGACAATGTAGTTCCATTCTGCAGTCCCCTCTTGGAGCGCGGTTGAACTACTGTTTACTTCAACTGTACTTCCCACGTATTGTGACGACGACAGCGTTGTCGAAGTCGTTATGGCGGATAGGACATCCTCAAGTGAGCTGTTTATATTCATCAGCTGCTCAAGTGATGAATAGGAAATTAGCTGATTTGTAAATTCGGTGGTATCAACTGGATCGAGAGGATCTTGGTGTTCCAATTGAGTTGTCAATAAACTCAAAAAAGCTGTTTTATTGGCGCTCAGATCCGTACTGCTGCTAGTTGTATCAGTGGTGCTAGATGACGCGCTTGTCGTAACGGCACTTGATAAATAAGACACGGTTGACATTATATAGCTCCTTCATTTTTACCGTTTAACCCAGCCCATTTTTCTTTCCCCTTTGCACGTTCCGGCGCACTAAAAAGTGACGTTGTTTCTAAGATTTATTATTTTTGGATTTTTTTATTTTCGCCGTCACTTTTCTTTGAGAGGGACGTGTAAACCTGTGTGATCCGCATAAATCTTATATTTTTGCCTCACATGGTGGACAGAAGTGTCCAGATGTAACTCTAAGAATGGGAGAAAACCATGCCAGTAGTCGCAACTAACACAGCCGCAAATACCGCAATTTTGTATCTTAACAAAAATTCGGATGCGCAATCTAAGTCTCTTGCTAAACTGTCCAGTGGATCGAATATTGTGTCGGCTTCAGACGATGCGTCCGGTCTCGCCGTGGCAACTACACTTCAGTCGGATATTTCAGTTTTAAATCAGGCTGCAACCAACACCCAGCAGGCGCAATCCGTGCTTGAAACTGTTGATGGTGCGTTGTCAAATATTGCAGATATTTTGCAACGTATGAAGTCGTTGGCCGCTCAATCGCAGTCTGGTTCAGTGGATGATGCATCTCGGGCATATATTGATGCAGAATATCAGCAGCTGATTTCCGAAATTGATGGAATTGTAACGTCCACAACCTTCAATAACACAGCGCTTCTGGACGGATCATATAATCAAGATTATTTGGTCGGTACAGATGCTGCAGCTGATATAATTTCCGTTGATTTGTCGACTGTTGATGCCTCTACAACTGGCCTTGGAATTGCCGCGGCTGTTGATACTTCTGCCAATGCGGTGACTGCTTCAGGTGAACTGGATGCTGCAATTGACTTGGTTTCCAGCATGAGATCGCTTGTTGGGGCTCTTGAATCACGCTTTAGCTTTCGTGGAGATGTTATTGATACATCTATCGAGAACTTAGAGGCCGCCAAGTCAGCCATCGTGGATGTTGATATTGCTACTGAGCAATCTAATTACACTACTCAACAAGTTCTGACGGAAGTTGCAACCGCTGCATTGGCTCAAGCCAACGAGATGAAGTCTTCTCTTCTCTCTCTTGTGAAGTAGGCCCCTTTGTAAACTGATCCGGCAGGCATTCGTGCCTGCCGGAGAACTTGGAAGGTAGGTGCGGGTATGACGACAACCACAACTATTAGTACCGGAACCGTTTCTACGGCGGGGAGCACAACATATATTTCTGGCGCAAGTTCAGGAATTGATACAGATTCTTTGGTGCAGGCGGGTTATGAAGCTAAGCTTGCTGTTGCTGATACGATTGATACGAAAATAACTGAAAATGAAGCTGTTGTTTCGGCTTATGAGGAGTTGCAAACTCTGGGTAAAACGCTTCTTACGGCCCTTGAAGATTTAAAAACATCCTATGGGTATTCCTCTACAGATACAAGTATTTATGATTCCCGAGAGGCTTATTTAGCGTCTTCTGACGGGGCTAGCACCGACAGTTATTTAACGATTGAGGTTGATGATAACGCTGTTCAGGCGAGTTATAGTATTTCAATCGTTCAAATTGCCACTGTGATGAAAGTCACGTCAGGTGAGCAGGCAAGTAAGACAAGTGCTTTGGGTATAGAGGGTAGTTTTACTCTAAATCTTGAGGGTATGGATAGCTCAACTTTGTCGGTAACATCCGATATGAGTCTTTCTGATGTTGCCGATTTGATCAATAGCAGCAGTTCAACAAATGGAATTAGTGCTACGGTCATTAAGACATCAGATAGTGCGTATTCTCTGATCTTGAGTGGAAATGAAACAGGTCAGTCTATGACGTATAGTTCCGTGTCCGGCACGGATATTTTGAATAGTTTGGGCGTAATAGACGCTGAAGGGAGCTTTGGCTCTATTACACAGGAAGTTCAGGATGCAATCATCACGATTGATAATCTTACAGTCACAAGTTCGTCAAATACGCTTTCGGATGTGATTGAGGGCGTTTCCATTACCCTGTACGGCGTGCCGACGGATACGGAGACAGCTATAACTGTTGAGGTTGATTACGATTATTCGGGAACCAAGGATGCTATTCAGGCATTTATTGACGCCTATAACGACTTACGAAGTTATGTTGTTGAACAACAAGCAACGAATTCTGACGGTGGAGCTGCCGATGCTGCCGTTCTATACTCTGATACTACACTTAAGACCTATGTTAATTCGATATATAGCATTGTGAATGGCACCTTTTCAGGAAGTGATATGCTGACATCTTTGGCGGATATAGGCATTACGTTTGATGGCGATAATATGCTGGAGATCAGTGATGAAACGCTTCTCAATGATGCTCTCATTAATAATTATACGGAGGTCATGAGCTTGTTCCAAACATCAGTGGAAACGAGCTCGGATAATTTGAGTGTTCTGCGTAGCTCGTCTACGCAAGCGTCCTTGAGTTTTACTCTTGATATTGAAGTTGATGGCAACGGAAATATAACTGGAGCTTTGGTGAACGGTGATAGCAGTGCTTTTACAGTGTCTGGCTCGCGTTTGATTGGAATTGCGGGGACAATATATGAAGGGATTACGCTGGCGTATGTTGGGACAACTAATGCATCACTTGATGTTGATTTGGGGCAAGGTCTGGCCGACAGGCTATACAACCTTGTGGACTCGTACAGCAATACGACAGATGGTATTCTACAAGATAGAGTTACTCGGCTTTCCAATTATGATGACACTCTCCAAATGAAATCAGATAGGATTAAGGAACGCGCCGAGGCATACCGAGAGACGTTGATCGAAAAGTATGCAGCTATGGAAGCAAAAATTTCTAGCGCAAATTCTCTCTTGGCTCAAATTCAGGCCCTTTTGGGAACAAATGGTAGTGATAGCTAGATGCCCCTAGATCCTTACAGCAGAGCCACGGCGAAATATAAAGATACGTACGAACGTAATCTCACTCCGCATCAGATTTTGTTGGAACTTTATAAGGGGATGCTGCGAAATCTAAGGGAGGCAAAAATTTCCTATGCATGTGGGGATCTAGGCAATATGTGCCGTATCAATCAGAAGAATTTTCTTATCATATCTGCGCTGAAAGAACATATAGATAAAACATCGCATAGTAAAATGTCAGAAGGCTTGGATAAATTTTATTCCATTTTATTTGTAAGGCTCGCAAAAGTTCTTGAAAGTGATAATCCCTATGAGGAATACGAGCGTTTGGGAAATTTCGTTCAGGATGTTTATGAATTCTGGATGCGAGTGGGAAGCTGTGTTTCTGAGCAAGGGAGTGTGAGTGAGACGCAGAAACTTGGCGTTGATAATGGCACAGATATTGCTGGATAGTGAGTGGCTTGTGGGGCGAGTTCAAAAAAGACGTACGTTTTCACCTTACGAGACATCTGGGTATGACTGATAAAGTGCTGGGTAGTTTTACGGCTTTAACTGATGAAGAGCTGCTTGAGCATATCAGGTTGGGACATAAACTCGCTTACAATGTTATCGTAGAGCGCTACCTCGCGAAGCTGTGGCGCTTGGGCATGAGTGTTTTTCATAATGAAAGTGAAGCGGAGGACGCCGTTCAGGACGTCTTTCTCTCTTTGTGGCAAAATCGGGAGCGGTGGAAAAATGCAGAGCAAGCCGGAGCCAAGTTCTCGACCTGGATATATCGTGTTATGCTCAACCGCTGCATTGACATTAAACGCAAAAGAAAACCGCAAGTCGGGTCTGAGGTCATCGATGACTTTATTTGCGATACAGCCCAAAATGCAGAATCTCTTCTGGCTGAAACCCAAAAAAGCGTCGCTTTACTCTCTCATCTTATGGGCTTGCCGGAGAAGCAAAGGATGGCTCTGGTTCTCTTTTACTATGAAGAGTTGAGTGTCAGGGATATTTCAGATAAGCTAAACACCACGGAGCAGGCTGTCCGCTCACTTTTGAAAAGGGGTAGAAACTCCTTAAGGGAAAGGTTCGAGAATGAATCAGACTTTAAAACTGGAGAGTTTCAAGAACTATCTTGAGATATATGGTGCCGATTTTGATCGGTGGCCGGAGGATATCGCTCCCTCTGCCAAGCGCTTCAGCGAGTCCTCGCCGGAGGCGAGGATTCTTGTTGTTCAAATGCAGAAACTAGAATCGCACCTCACCCAACACCATAACGTTCATCCTCCCGCCGATCTGTTGAAAAAAATCACTGATCAAGCCGATTAATTTTTCAGTGCATTGTGCGCCCCGTTTTTCTAGAGCATTTTCTGGTTAAGTGGGCATCGGTTCATCGGATCTCGTCAGATTAAACCACAAATTTTGGTGATTTTGTGGTTTAATCTGACGAGGCCGTCTAAAATGCTTCGCAAACTTCCAATGATCCTTACAGGTATTCAAAGGCATGAGTCATGATCAGTCTTAAAAAGTTATCCAGTTTGTTTTTTAGCGCGTTATTTTTAATTTATACAGGTGGCGCGAATGCCATGACCTGCATGGAATACGATAACGACATAAAAGCATTTCCGGTCATTTTTAAAGGTAAAGTGATCTCTACAACTACTCTTGAACAGCCTCGGAATGTAGAGATGGGTTCAATCGCTAGTATGACCGCCCCAGGAAATCTTGCTGATAAGAAACTTGCTGATCTGTGGATTGGTAAGTTTCAGTTTACAAAATTTCAGGTTATAGAATCTTACAAAGGTAATTTAGGTTCAGAAGTGGAAATTTTTCATCAATCTGAGTCTATGATGGGCACCTCTTATAAAGAGAGAGAGACCTATTTAATATTTGCGAGAAGAGATAAAGATGGCCGCGTCGGGATAGGTAATTTTTGCGATCCAAAATACATTTTTAGCGAGTTGGAGAAGAATGATAAGCAGCCATTAGGCTTTTTACAGTTGCAAACTTTCAAAGCGAAGGCAAAAGAATTTGAAGCGATGATTGCCAATCAGCATAACCGCCCAGATCTTTATCTAGAACAGGCAAAATTTTATGAAGATTATACTGACTATCCGAGCGCAGAAAAGGCTTACAAGATTGGTATAGAGAAAAATTTTGTTCGCCACTGCTGGCAAATAGAGCATGAGAAAGCACCGAAAGATTCATTGGACGAATATACATGGCCAGAAAATGCGTCTTATGTGGAGGGATACGGCAGAGTACTTTATCTTCAAGAAAAATATAATGAAGCGTTAACACCGCTTAAAGCAATTGCAACTGAAGAAGCTGCCCGTTTGTACAAAGCGGCCCTAGTAAAGCTGAATAAATTTAATGAACTGAAAGATTCAGGGTTGGACTTCTCGGGTATAGAGGTGAAAGAACTCGATCTTTCCAATAGACAACTCGAAGGGGCTAATTTATCAAAATCAAAAATACAGAACCTAATTCTCCACAATACCAATTTGAATAATGCGAATTTTTCAGGCGCGGAAGTTGATATGGATGTCAAAAATGCGCAGTTCAAAAACGCAAATTTTAGCGATTCAAAGACAAGCGGCGATATATCTAATAGTACTTTTGAGAATGCAAATTTTTCAAATGCAAATTGGACATTTGGACATATTAAAGATGCGAGTTTCTTGGGAGCAAACCTTTCAAAGGCAAAGTTGACCATTTATAATGAGATTACTAACACGGATATGAGCAAAGCTAATTTTGAAGGAGCGTATGTTCAGCGACTTGCAGGGGTAAAAATAGAGGGTGCTAATTTAAATCATATTAACACCAACAATTTTCATTCTTATCATTCTGAGTTTTCGTCTGTAGATTTGTCTGGTTATAATTTATCGAATGGCGATTTCCGTTCAGTAAATTTGAAAGATGCAAAGCTTGTCGGTACGAACTTAAGCGGCGCTGATTTAAGTCCTTGGAGCGAGCCCGCTGATTTAAGAGGAGTTGATCTAACAAAGGCAAACCTATCTCAAGCGAAGTTGTTTTTTGCACTCTATGATTGTCAAACCAAGTTTCCTAATGGGTTTTCCGCCTTAAAAAGCTACATGATACCTATGTGGGATGACTGTAATTCGCCTAGGCCAGATATTTCTTTTGTCGGATTAGAACTGCCACCTAATGAAAAAAATTGGGGAGGATTTTTAAGGTTGCAACGGCATGGATCACCAGAACTTGAAAAAGTTGATTTAGAAGGAGTGAGTTTCGAGAGCTCCAATATTGGGATGGTGTCTTGTAAGGAATGCAACCTTCGAGGGGTGGATTTTAGCAACATAGATATTATACAGTTGTCATTTAAAGAGAGTGATTTAAGGGGGGCGAAGTTTCAGAATATAAAGCTTGATCCTCAATCTGCTTTCGACAAATCCGACCTACGAGGCGCAGACCTATCTGGCATTGCCTTTAAGGAGAAAAAATATGGGGATAGATTTTACTATCAGCCGAGTATTAAGGGCTCTGTGTATGATGATACAACAGTTTGGCCTAAGAGTTTTTCTCCCGAAAAAGCGGGAGCTGTCAAAGTATATTAAGTGATCTTCCTGTGTTTTGCACATGAGCAAGACCCATATCTTCAAGCGCGGCTTTATAAGACCTCAATTTGTCGGTAACGATTTCGCGGGGTTTGCCATAGCTGGACACAAGCTTTTTCAAGACTTTCAGGGCAGTTTTCTTGTCACGGCGTTTGGAAGCGTAACAATCGAGAATGGTTCCTTCATGATCGATGGCGCGCCAGAGATAGAAATTCTCACCATTGATTTTGACGAAGACTTCATCAATGTGCCATCTCCAGTTTGAGGTGGAATATTGAGGTTTCTTTTTCATCTCGCGCGAAAACAAAATGCCGAATTTATTCCACCAGTAACAGATGGTTTCATGACAAATATCGATGCCGCGCTCGTGCAGAATATCTTCGACTTGCCGCAAGCTGAGCGGAAACCGGACGTAATACATAACGGCAAGTTTGATAATTTCAGGGCTGGTTTTGTAGTACTTGAAGTGATTGATCTGTGACACAAAGCAGAAAATATCACAAAATCACTCAAAACTGTGTTTTAATCTGACAAGACCTTTTCATGATAGTTTCCTTTCTTAGTATTTTTGTAGATTAATAATGCTGTAATCCTCATCACCCTTGGCTTTCAGGGTAAAGCGGATTTTATCTCCTTCATGGACTGCACTCAGATCAATAGATGGATCAACTACAAATTCCATAGTCATTTTAGGCCAACCCAATTCCGCAATCGGGTCGTGAACGACAATAATTTTATGGCTTGCTGTATCAACAGACTTGATAACACCTGTGCCTTGTGGTCCCTTGGCGACACTCCCTGACTGCTTTACTTCACCTTTCATGGCATCATCATGGATTTTTGCCATTTTGTGATGATCCATCAGGACGGTTTCACCTTTTTTAGAGGGGGAGCCGACGATCAGAGTACCTTTCATGCCCAGTTTTTCATGCGGATGGCAGTGAAACTTGTAAGTTCCGGGAATTGTGAAGGTATAGGAGAATTTATCGCCTTCCTTCTCGTGCATCGGACTCATAATCATCTCATCGACTCCTTTAGGGACTTCAACGAACATGACGTCGTGCATTTCATCTTGGACATTCAGAAATGTCACAGTATCACCGGGTTGAATTGTAAGGTTCGATGGGTCAAAGTAATAAGGTTGCTTTGCATCGGGGTTGCTGACTTCCTTGATGGTATAATCTTTTGCCATTGCCGGTGTTGCGAGGATTAAGGCTAATGCGGTTGTGAGCATTATTTTTTTCATGATTTTCTCCTTTCTTACATGAAATAATTTAAAACATAAAACATAGTCCGACAGCTCCGACCAACTCGGAACTATCTTCATGATTATTTTCGGCAATCGACTTGGCTGCCCCAAATTTCTGCCCATAATGGACATCAATATAAGGGGCAATCCGTTTAGTGATTTCATAGCGGGTTTGTAGCCCGGTTTGAGCATCTGTTACGCCAGTTCCAATGTCTTGTTCTGCAACTTTCTGAGCCGATAGATTTACCTCGGCATAAGGCTGAAGGATAAGTTTCTGGGTAATCAGAAAATCATTCTCGGTTTTAAAGCGTGCCGTTACATCGCCATGTTCGCTCACAAATCCATGCGCCTCTGTTTCAAAGTAATATGGAGCAAGTCCATTAACCCCGAATACAGCATAGGTGGTTGATGTTGGCTTGCTGTCATGGCGGAAACCTATCTGAGCATCCCAGAACGTTGCAATATTGTGGCTATACATTCCCCAGAACTCTGCGGCTTCCAGAGTGCCGTCCATGTTCTCACCTTCACTTTTTAGCCAGAGTTTATTGTAATCTGTGCCTATCCAGCCATCCACATCCCACGACGAAATGGTTTTGCCCTTGTTTGTCCCTATGTCCGTTTCAACGCGGAACATATGATAGACAGGGTAAGATGAAGTGTGGTTCATCATCATATCTTCAGCAAAGGCCGGTAAAGGCATTAAAGTGCCAAGCAAAATAAAATAAAGTGAGGTTTTAATGTCCATGATGTGCTCCTGTTTTTGGTACATTCTGTGGCATATCGGCAGCATCTAGTTTTGCAACTGTGAGGGTTGTCATCATGCCGGACATCATGTGGTAAAGAAGATGGCAGTGGAACGACCATTCCCCAACTTCATCTGCCGTCAGCAGGACGGAATAGGACTTTCCGGGTTGAATAATCACCGTATGCTTGTTAGGGAGTTTTGCCATGGGTTGTCCGTTCTCCAGTTGAACAAACATTCCATGCAAGTGCATGGGATGCGCCATCATCGTATTATTCGTAAAAGTTAATCGTACCCTTTCACCGTATTTGAGACGAATAGGCTCTGACTCCTGCATCTGCTTTCCATTCAGCGTCCAGATATAGCGCTCCATATTGCCGCCAAGATTGACATCAATCGTGCGTTCTGGTGCGCGTACATCTTTCTGGATACCTGCATATCGCAAATCGCTATATTGCAGAGCCTTATCGCCCGCTGGTGTTCCTGCATCACCCCATGCTGATTTCATGTCAGCAGGGGTCATTACCATATCACCCATGTCCTCCATGCTCATGTCGCCCATTTTGAGCTGGGTACGGGGGCGGTGGGTTGGTATATCACCTTTCATCCCATCATGTGGTGCAAGTGTCCCCAAGGCAAAACCAGAGCGGTCAATTGGCTCTGCCACAACCGTATAGGCTTTGTCATCTTTCGGGGTTGCAATCACGTCATAGGTTTCGGCGGGTGCAAAGCGGAATTCATCAACGCCGACAGGCTCGACATTTTGCCCGTCCGCCTGAACAACGCTCATCTTAAGTCCCGGAATACGGACATCAAAGAATGACATGGATGAGGCATTGATAAAACGTAATCTGACCCGTTCTCCCGCTTTGAAAAGACCTGTCCAGTTTTGCTCAGGTGTTTTTCCATTGGTCAGGAAGGTGTACCCTGTCACATCGGAGAGGTCAGTTCGCGCCATACGCATTGCCTCCCAATCTTTTTCATCTTTCCATGCTTTATCAAAACCTTTCTTGCCAATATCGGAGAAGAAATCTCCGATTGTCCGTCGTGCGTTCGCGTAATAATCAGATGATTTCTTGAGGTTTCCAATGATGTCTGACGGGGTGTCATCGTGATAATCATTGAGCATTACAATGTAATCTCGCTCTGATTTTATAGGGTCACGTCCGGCGGGGTCAACGATCAGGGCTCCATATAATCCTTCTTGCTCTTGCCCGCCTGTATGCGAATGATACCAGTAGGTTCCCGTCTGGCGGAGTTTGAAGCGATAGGTAAAGGATTGTCCCGGTTGAATTTCTTTGAACCCGTTAAGCCCATCTACACCGTCCATAGAACCCGAAACCAAAAGCCCATGCCAATGGACAGATGTCGGAACATCCATTTGATTGGTGACGTGGATTACCGCTTCTTCGCCTTGTTTGAAACGAAGTGTAGGGGCTGGCAATGTTCCGTTCACCACAACTTTCTCAAGCGGCTTTCCGGTGATATTCAAAGTTTGATGCGAGATGGTTAAGTCATAATCTTTTGCGTAAGCTGCAAAAGGGCTGGCCATGGCCATAAGCCAGAGTGCCATAAATGCTGTATGTTTCATAAAATATTATCCTCGTTATAGATTAATGCCGCACAAAATAATTTGTGCGCGCTCTATATACGAAGACGCTGTGTGGTCAGGATAATCGAGGAATAGTTTTGATTGGATGAAACCCAATCAAGGGGTGGCCCCCTAATAACTTGAGGGTTGTATATAAGATTTTGTGACGTTACCGCATTATCAATGAATAGAAAATCAATCGATGTGGTGCGGATGTCAGCTTTTTCAAAATGGGCAGTGTCTGCTTTTTGCAGGTCAACGCCCATACAATCAATCACAAAGCGGATATGGTCTGATTTTTGTTTGTCGGACTTTTGGTTAGCTTCGTGGTCATGGCAAGGTTTTTCAATTGAGGCGGATGATTTCAGAGATTGTGCGCATACAGGCATGGCGCATGCCAAAGAAGGCATGAGCATCAATAAAGCCAGAAATGCACCAAAAAACTGTTTCATGTTATGTTCATCTTAGCTGTATTCGCGACAAAAGGCCATATGGTTACACACTGGAAATAAACTACATTACGCATAAATATGACAAGGTTTATAAATGCGATAATCCCTGCCATCTGAGCCACCCCCTATAAATGTGTCCATAATATACCCAGATTCACTCTGGATCCGGACTCATTTATAGGGGGTGGCTCAACCGTGTACACCGACCCGAAAAAATGGGAGGGGCTTTTTACAAACCAGCGTGCGCGGTGATTGCTTTGTGAGATAAATGTGAAGCTCAAGAAGTAACATCATAGTTGATGTGCGGCAAACAATTTATTGGTGCTTTATGCATTTTTATTTTTGTGCGCGTAAGTTGACAGGTGAGGTGTGATGTAGTGTATTTGTAATGGGTATAAAAGAGATTGAGTCATGGAAAAAGAAAGTAAAGAATCGGATCAGTTGAGGCTAATTCCGCAGCTTCCGGTAAGTAGAGGGGATGTGTGCCCGCAAGCGGTTGTGGATAGTGTCATTGATGAATTAAGAAAAAACTCACCACATTTGCTTCTTAATTTAAGTCATTATCCTCGTTTTGGGGCTGGTGAAAATCAGTGCTTGATGGACATTAAAGCCAAAGTAAGGGATATTGTAACTAGACTCTCTCTTCCTCAGAATCCTTTGATGTATATTTATTTGATTCACGAAATTCGTCGGCGTATACGCGTGGCATATGGTCAGGAAGAACAGATACTGCCTATCGGGCATTCTTTGGCCCCCCATTTGAAAGGTCCATTTCCTCCTCTCTCTGAAGGAATGATTACTAAAGATATGGAGAAGCTCGGATTTAAACAGGCTGAGGTTGATGATATCCTCGCGAAATATTATGCGGATTATCCAGAATGGTGGTTTGTTATGGCCGAGTATATGCGTTTTCTTTTGCCGTTGAATCCTGTTATTTTATGTCCTGCTGATGAAGAATATTTTGAACGATTACTTGATGGTAAAAGATTTTCTGAGCACATTCATGTGTTGATTTCTATTCTTAACTGGGATGTGTCAGAAAGACTTAAATCTATGTGTGGGATTCCAAAATAGGAGAGGTTGCATTCTATGACTAAGCCGTCGGAACGGCTATTTTTCTTGGTTTTGGATTGGCTCGGGACCTTTCATGAACATTTGAAAAATCGAGAGAAGGATCTTCACTTTTTTAACCTCTCGCGTGCATCGGCAATATTCCTTTTACAACTTCGTCTTCCATATTTTCCCCGTTTGCGTGGATGAATGCGAAATGTAGCAGCAAATGGGCTTTATTGTTCCCTGTTACATAAATAATTTTCCCTGTCCGGCCGAAAAAATTCCCTGCATTAATTTTAGGGAAAAACACTCTGGACCCCACGTTTTCCGCGCAGATTTCCGCTTCTGAATTCCAAACAAATGAAAAAATCCCTGTTATTTACGGTTAGCAGGGATTTTGTACTTTCAGGCGGAATTCGGGTCCCGGCACGCGGCAAAAACGCGATCTGAGAAAAACGGGGTTTTAGGGCTGGAAATGGGGCATTCTCACCGCGTGCCGGAAAAAGCCATGAGCGTAAACCGCCAGAATTGCGGGCTGTTGAGGGGTATTATTCTCAATACATGGAAAGTGGATGACTAGATGGCTGGGGCGGCTGGATTCGAACCAACGCATGGCGGTACCAAAAACCGCTGCCTTACCGCTTGGCGACGCCCCAAAGAGAAAACGTGCCAGAAACTACACAAACGCGCCGCAAAAGGCAATAGGCATTTGGGATTTTTTATCTACGATGCTGCGAGCCATTTACCAAGGTAGGATCTTGAAACGGAATAACTCTCGCCTAGCCGCTCTGTCGCAGTTTTAGCATCGTCCAGTACACCAGACTTCGCTGCCTTCTCAATGGTCGCACATAGCTGGCTTAAATCTTTAAACCCGAAGTTGCCCGCCATACCCTTAAGTTCATGGGCGCGCGCATAAAGGCTAGGCGCATTGCCTTCAAGATAAGAACGCCCAATCTCGGCAATTAGCTCATCTGATTTTTCATAAAAACCAATCAGGATTTCATTGATTTGGTCCACACTCAGCCCCGAACGCAGTGAGGTAAGGATTTCAGAGTCAAGGCCAAACTCGGCTAAGTTGTTATCTGACGGGGAAAGGACCCCATTGTCTGATAGAGGAGTGTCATAAGAAGAGGGAGTGCTTGCCGCAGCCACTTTGTCGTAAAGGCGAAGGGCTTGAGCAAAACTATCCTCATCCTCTCCCGTAGACCAGTCTTCAGGTACAGTAGAGGAAGGCTCGCTAGCCACAGTGGCGGGCGGAGGAGACAACATATGAGTCTTCATAAAGGTGGATTGTCCGTCTGCTTTAAGGAGCAAACCAGCAACTGTCTCAAAGCTCACAGGTTTTCCAGCGAAATCATTCATACCGGCCTCGAGGCAAGCTTTCATATAAGCATCACCAGTGTTTCCAGTCATCGCCACAATCGGAACATTGGCTTTTTGCGGAACGCCTAATTCACGAATCTTCTCGGCCACTTCCATGCCGTTCATGTCTGGCAGCTCCAGATCAAGAAAAACGACGTCGATAGGCTCTTTTTGCAAAATTTCGAAAGTCTCACGCCCGCTTCCGGCATACTCGGCGATACAGCCAAGTTTTTCGACAAAGCCGCCGATAACTTTCTGGTTGATGCCATTGTCATCGACCACCAATACGGTGAGAATCCGTGAGAAACGTATGTCGGCCAAAGAACGTTGTGGTGCCGCAGCTTCAGCAAAGTCAGATTCAGCTTGGCGTTCACCCAAGGGGAGTCCGATCGTAAAGAAGAATGTGCTGCCATCGCCTTCCTTACTGCTGATGCTGATGTCGCCACCCATGGCATTGATAAGGCGTTTACAGATTGCCAACCCCAGCCCCGTACCTCCATATTTACGGCTGATGCTATTATCGGCTTGCGCAAAGGGCATAAAAAGTTTCTTGGCAGCTTCAGAGCTGATGCCGATACCTGAGTCTTGAACCGCAAAATAGATTTGCCGGAAACTGTCGTGCCCTGGCGTATCGCTAGCAATATCCTTGACGCGCAGGTAAACATTTCCGTTACTAGTAAATTTAATCGCGTTATTAATGAGATTGAGAATAACCTGACGCAGGCGTGTCGGGTCACCTCGCAGCCAACTGGTCATATCAGGGTCAATTTCAAGAATGAGTTCAACATTTTTAGATTCAGCATGTCCGCGCATCAGGGTGTGAATACCTTTAAGCATCCTGCGAATATCAAAGTCGATGATTTCCAGATCCATTTTGCCGCTTTCGATTTTCTCAAAATCGAGAATATCATTAAGCAAAGCCATCATGGCATCACCAGAGTCTTTAATGGTATTACTGTATTCACGTTGCTCTTTAGTAAGTTGTGTATCCTGAAGTAGCCGGACCATCCCCATGATACCAGTCATGGGTGTACGGATTTCGTGACTTACCACGGCCAGAAAAGCCGATTTTGCCGAGTTGGCAATGTCAGCGGCTTCTTTGGCCTTACGCATCTCTTCATTTTGTTTGATGGCACTTAGCTGCATCTCCGACATAGCTTTGCGTTCCTGCTCAATCACCTGCATCAAGCGGCGGTGCTCGGATTGTTCTTTAGCTTCGCGAAGCGCCACTCGCGTTTGGTCGTGATTGGTGGCCTGTGCAGGTTGTTGTATTTTGGAGATATGAGGGGATGACCGCAAGTTCTCAGTGTCAGATTGCTCTGGTAGAGTAAACGTCAAAAGAAGCGTGGCCACAAGAATATATTCAAGTGACTGCGCGATATCATGATACCAAGATATCGATACATAGGAATTGACAAAAGGCAGAGCAACATTAAGCGTTACTAAAAGAGAGACGAGAGAGAGGGAGCTGTATGTCACATCGCGCCTTTTGACGAAAGCGTAAACACCATTCGCAAACATGATACTACCCGATAAAAGGCACGGCAGGGTAATAAGATGCATAGTTGTCTCAGGTAATGTACGCAAAACGAGGATGCCGGCGATGCCGAGTAAAACGGAAATTCCGCAAAGAGCAAGATGAGCGCCGATAGCCAGAATGCGGCTTTGAGGTGACAGGAGCAAGGGGATGCTGGAGAATAAAAGAGTTGCAAGAAAGAGGAACCCAAGTGACAGGAACGACCCGTCAATTACATTGGTATAAAGGAAGACAAAGGGGGCAGCATAGCGAATCGCCACCAGAATCAAAACAACCGAAAACAACCCATAGGCAAGGTTGCGGCGACTGATGCCTGCTCTTAACGCATAAAGGGCAGCGGAAAAGGCTGCAAAAGCAACAAAGATAGACATTATTCCACGAGGAAAGAGTGACGAATCTTCTTGATAGATAGAGAGAGCTAAGTTTGTCGGTATCCCGCGTGAAGGTAAAAATTCAAAAATCAGAAAAGTAGTTTCATTATCGCGCAGACGCAGTGTAAAGAGAGGAGGAATAGTCTTTGTTGATACACCAGCCTCACGGCTGCTGTAGAGATATTCCCCTTTGGCGGTGTCAAACAGGGTAAAGGCGGAGAGTAGTGTCCCCCGCCCGTCTGCCGTTCCTCCAAGGGATAATATCCAGTTATGCCCCTTTGAAAGAGACGTCACTGGAAGAACAACCCAGCTTTTATTCCCGTCAAAACCAAGATCAAGGCGATTGCTTTGTGAGCGGTAAGAAGTCAACTCGCCAGTATTGATCATATTCTTAATACTACCAATATCATATTTACCAGAATCATCGGGCACAACATAGATACGCCCTGCGAGATCAATTCTTTCGGAAAAACTGGTCAGGACAGCACCAACATAGGACACCGAACGCTGGGTTTGTGCGAAAGAGGTTGATGGAGCAAAAAATGCAAGCAGAGCAAACAGAAACGGCCACACCCTCTTGGAGGGCTGGCGCGGCTCATATGCCGAAGATTGGAATATAGGCAAGAATATTAACATGGCGCCCTGCAAAGGTCGAAACAAAGGAATAGCTGGGGCAAGAAGTCCCCATCCTTAAAATCGCCGAAAAGTCTTAATAATAAGTGTATTTATGCAGGTTACAGAACGAAAGTCTAAGTGGTATTCTTCTGTAGAATTTTGGTGGCAATATGGTGGATAGCTTCTGGATAGGCTTGATGCTCTTGTTCAAGAACACGGGCCGCGAGGTCATCCGCAGTATCACCTTTGCATATCGGAACGGAGCGTTGTAAAATGATATCGCCCTCATCAACTGCAGCAGAAACATAATGAACGCTACAACCACTTTCTAAATCACCCGCTTCAATGGCGCGCTCATGCGTATGAAGGCCTTTATATTTTGGAAGGAGGGAGGGGTGGATATTAATCAGGCGCCCTTGCCACTTGATTACGAAACGTGGCGTCAAGATTCGCATGAATCCGGCAAGACAAATTAAATCAATAGAATAGGAGGCGATGATTTCATCAAGGGCAGCATCAAAGGCTTCCCTATCTGAATATTCTTTGTGTGATACGACGCGTGTCGTAATGCCAGCCAAGCGAGCGCGTTCGAGGCCATAGGCCTCTGGAATATTGGATATGACAACTTCAATATAAGCCGGAAAATCAGGGGCCGCACAAGCGTCAATGATTGCCTGCAAATTGCTACCGCGTCCCGAAATCAGAACAGCCAGACGTATCTTATTCACGGCTAAACCTGCCAAGCCTTTTCAGTATGTGCAATCGCAACAACGTTCTTACGGGTTAAGGAGGAAATATGTCCAACAACAAAGCCATTTTCGCCTGTTGCGGTAAGGTGATCCAAAACCGTCTGTGTCTTCTCGGTTGAAACGATGGCCACCATACCAAGGCCGCAGTTAAACGTGCACGCTAGATCATCGTCACTTAAATTTCCGCCCTTTTTCAGCCATTTAAACACAGGAGGCAAATCCCATGCCGCAGCGTCGAGATCGACACCCAGTCCTTCGGGGATAACACGCGGAATATTTTCCAAAAGCCCCCCTCCCGTGATATGGGCAAGACCTTTAAGTATTTTTCCTTCTTTGAGAAGTGGCAGAAGTGATTTAACATAAATTTTTGTGGGGGTGAGCAGAACTTCCCCCCATGTTTGTCCAGCTGCGAAGGGGCAAGGCTGATCATAGGATAACTCCTGATCTTTAACAATTTTGCGTACCAGCGAATAACCGTTTGAATGGACACCGCTTGATTCAATGCCGATAACTACATCACCCGCTGCAATTTCTGCGCCTGTCATCACCTGCGTGCGTTCGGCTGCGCCGACCGAAAATCCAGCAAGATCATAGTCCCCTTCAGCATACATACTAGGCATTTCAGCTGTTTCACCGCCAATCAGGGCGCACCCAGCTTGGCGGCAGCCTTCGGCTATTCCGGCAACAACACGGGCGGCAACTACAACATCCAGCTTGCTGCTGGCGAAATAATCAAGGAAAAACAGAGGTTCGGCACCTTGTACCAGAATATCGTTCACGCACATTGCCACAAGGTCAATCCCGACTGTATCGTGGGCACCTGAGTCTATGGCAACCCTAATTTTTGTGCCGACTCCATCGGTTGAAGACACCAAAACCGGATCTGTATATCCGGCAGCCTTGGTATCGAAAAGTGCTCCAAATCCCCCGAGGCCGCCCATCGTGCCGGAACGGTTGGTGGAGGCCGCAAGCGGCTTGATTTTTTCAACCAAAGCATCGCCAGCTTCAATATCAACACCAGATTCTTTATAAGCGGACGCTTTCATTTTGAAAAAGGAACCTTTCTGTTGTAAGAATGATCGGATTTAGCAACTGTTATTAGACGTTTTCCGATGCGCCGTATAGTCTTTTCCGCAGCTTTCCTCGTTATTTTGGGTGGGTTTTTGACCTGTTTTGCCCCTATTGCAGGGGCGCAAAACGGCAATGATCCTTACATCATCCATGATGTCGAGGTGGATATTCTGGCCGAAAGTGCGGTTAAAGCCCGTAATAAAGCCTTTGGCGAAGCCCAAGCCAAGGCCTTTAAGCTCTTGGCGGCCCGTTTTGTAAGTAATGAAGATTTGGAAAAACTCCCCGTGCCCGATGCCCAGAAACTTTCCGGACTCGTTAAGGATTTTGAAATTTCCAAAGAGCAGCTTTCAAATAAACGGTACCGTGGTACCTATGAGTTCCGGTTCCGTGAAGGGGCCGTGCGGGCCCATTTTGGGCATGGTCCGGTTTATTTCGCCGAGGAAAAAACTGAAGAGCCATACAGGATATTGCTTCTCCCTTATTATCAGGATATTAAGAAGACCGTCCTTCTCAAAAAAGAATTCAACCCCTTTTTGGTTGAGCTTGAATCTGTTTTGCCCCAGACAACGCAAAATAAAAGAATCGAGTTTCCACAGGGAGGCATCTCTGATGAGACAGATATTGGATCATCCGATCCCCATATGATGCCCTATTCGGTTGTCAAGCGTCTTAAAGCCCGTTATGACGTTGATGAAGTTGTAATCGCTCTGGCTCAGTTCAATGGCAAACAAAAGCCTTTTCCGCTCACTATTGAAATTTACCGGACCGATCGCGGCAGAGTCGAAATTATATCCAGTCACACCGTTGAAATGGAAATTGAAACAGAGAGCCAAATCCCAGACCTTTTCAAAAAGGCGGCGATAATGACTTTGAGTAATGTCGATGCAGGATGGAACAATGTAACATCCTCAGTTCAGACACAAGAAGGGGATCAGGGACAGATTGATCCTGATGCCACACACCGGCGCTTGGCAGAGGAAGAGCGGCAATATACGAATGCGGAACCTACTAGGGACGCAATAAAAGGCGAAGCCGAGGTCAAAGTGTTTTTTACCAATATTGGGGAATGGCTTGATGTGCGCCGCGCTCTCAATAATGTTCCGGGGCTTGATGCATTACGGATTGAGACGCTTAAAACCAACGAAGTCAATATGAAGCTAATCTACACGGATTTTGCGGCGATGACATCTGCGCTCGGGCAGCGTGGTATATCACTTGAACAAAGCAGCGCTGGCTTTTATGTCTTAAAGCGCGTGCCGGGGAACTACTAAACACACATGAAAGAGGGATGATGATGACCAAGGCCACCTATTTTTTCTGGGGATTAACGGTGCTCGCATTCATCGGCACTGTATATTTGTTTCAATCGGTTTTATTGCCTTTTGTATTGGGGGGAGCCATTGCCTATCTTCTTGACCCGATAGTGGAGAGACTTGCCAAGTGGGGTTTAAGTCGTGGCACGTCGGCTTTCATCATATTGGGGCTATTTTTTCTGGTCGTAGCAGGCATTCTGGTCTTGATCGTCCCCATTCTTGTACGTGAGGCAGGTGAATTTATTGAATCGGCACCCGGATACGCCAAAAAAATCTGGGAGATGGCCGAACCGCATATCGCATGGGTGCAGGAGAAGATCGGACACAAAATTACCTCTGACGAGATACAAAGTGTCCTTGAAGAAAATGCCTCGAAAGCCATGCAGGTGGGAAAAGGGGTTTTGGGGGGAATTACCAGCGGAGGATTGGCGTTGCTCGATTTCTTTACAACGTTATTGATTACACCTGTTGCCGCCTACTTTCTTCTCAAGGAATGGCAAAATGTTACGGGTTGGATTTATGACATTTTGCCGCGGCGCTCGGCGGCAACAATTAAAGGCTTGCTGGGCAAGATTGATGGTAAAATCGCCGGATTTATACGTGGCCAGAGCATGGTTTGTCTCGCGCTGGGATTTATCTACGCCATTGCCTTGAGTATTGCAGGCCTTAATTACGGGTTCGTCATCGGTATGGCAACGGGGGTTCTCTCAATTATCCCATTTGTTGGTTCGGCCTTCGGGCTGGTGGCAAGCGTGGCCGTCGCCTTTCTTCAATCGGGGGGCGATTGGCCGTTTGTTGCGATTATTGCAGGAATTTTCTTTGTTGGGCAGTTTGTAGAGGGGAACTTCATTACTCCTAAATTGATTGGGGATAGCGTAGGTCTCCATCCACTGTGGATTATTTTCGCTCTGATGGCTGGAGGCTCTCTAATGGGGCTGGTGGGCATGTTCCTTTCTGTCCCGTTGGCGGCAAGTATTGGTGTTGTGGCTGTATTCGCCATTGAGCACTACAAAAAGTCATTATACTACAATGATGGGTTGAACGGTGCTGGCGATGTCGCCTAAACAGATTCCGCTGGAACTGACATCAAGTCCAGCGCAGGGGCGTGATGATTTCTTTATAAGTGCCTCCAATGAATTGGCTCTCCATTGGGTGGAAGGCTGGCCGCAGAAATGGCAGCCTTTCCCTGCCCTGATTATCCATGGCCCCAAAGGGTCGGGAAAAACGCATCTGGCTGAGGTCTGGTGCAAAATGACGCAGGCGCGGCGCTTGAGCCTCGAGCAATTTATGAAGGTAGAACTTGATCACTGTCTGGAGAATCGCGACAATCTTGTTCTTGATCGCATTGATCTCCTGATTGGTGAGCGGGAGCAAGAAGAAAAACTTTTTCATCTTTATAATAGCGCCCTGCAAAATACATTCTATATTTTAGCGCTTTCACGTACGTCTCCGATGCATCTGGACTTTGCCATTCCCGATCTTGCTTCACGTTTGCGGGCTGCGCCACAAGCAGCAATTGCAGTACCGGATGATGAACTCTTGACCAAGGTGATTGCCAAACGGTTTCATGACCAAGGGTACGTGGTTGCGCCCAATGTCCTAACCTATATCGTAGCGCGAACCGAGCGCTCATGGGAAGCGGTTGATGCGCTTGTGGAACGCGCGATTCGTTTAGCCACAGCAGACAAGAAACAAATTACTGTCCCACTGATGCGCGATCTTATGATCGTAATGGACTAAGAACTCCCGTCATTTTGGGGAGGGGTGAACCGGAAAGAACATCAGTAATAACGCATGTAGATGGCGCAATATTTTGCCAGCTTGCACCATTATGACGGATGACACTCAATGTCGAAGTAGGGTAAGTTTGACTTACGCTTGTCCCTGAAGCTGTAGGGTGATGCGATGCCAGATAGGAAGCTGTCAGGAACATTCCCGGATTATGGCCGATAATGAGTGGGCAGCGGGAGTCCTCTGGTAGAAAATCACCGAGAATTTCAAGCACATCTTCAGCACTACGCGCTTTGTAAAGACGCTCACCGCAAAAAGAGATTTTAGCGGGGGCAACCGGAACAAGATTGCGAATTTCGGCCAGCGTTTGCTGGGTGCGGACAACTGACGAACAAACAACGTAATCGGGAATTAGGCCACGACTAATCAACTGAAACGTCACGGTATTGATTTGCCGCATGCCTTCGCGGGTCAGGCAGCGGGATTGATCTGGTTTTTTCTCATCCGCTTCCCCATGACGCATTAAAAGAATCTGGCGGTATTCACTCATCAAAACCCTCACAATAAAATCCGAAAGGGACCAGTTCAAGTTGTACGCCAGAAGGCAGCGTAACAATTTTATCTTCTGCTCCGAGATTAAATGCACACAAAATTGAAGCACGATCCAAAACACGTTCAAACACGATAATCATGTCATCATCCAGATCAATAAAATTAATGTCGCCGTGCACAAGGACGGGTTGCGTTTTTCGCCATGCCAGAAACTTGCGAGTAAAATGAAGGGGTGATTTAAGATCAATCTCCTGAACGTCAACCGCCATCCGTGTGTGGACATCAGGAATGGGAAGCCATGTGTTTTCTGTGCAGGAACTAAATCCGGCATGGGGTTGGTTGCTATACCACGGCATGGGTGTGCGGCATCCATCACGGCCCTTCCATTCCGGCCACAGCGTAAGCCCCCATGGGTCACGCACTTTCTCGAAAGGAATATCAGCTTCGGTCAGCCCCAATTCCTCGCCCTGATACATGAAAATAGTCCCGCGCAAACAACAAAGAAGCGCCAGCAGCATTTTGGCGAGTTCAGGATTTCCGGCGTGCGAGCCGCCCCATCGGCTGACTGTACGCACCACATCATGGTTGGAAAAGGCCCACGATGGCCAGCTATCATTCCCCAGAGATTGAAAGGCTTTGACCGGAAAACTGATAACATCTTGCGTAAGGGTTTTCCCGATATTTCCCGACATCATATGCGTGTTGTAAGCTGTGTTCAGGCGTTTCCCGTCTTTGGTGTAATCATAGGCAAGCTGGAAAGGGTGGTCATCGCCAATCTCGCCGAGGGTCATCGTTCCCGGAAATTCGTCCATAAGGGCCTTAAGACACGCGAGGAAATAAAGATTTTCAGGACGCGACTTATCATAGATATGTTGTTGCATTGTGTAGGGATAGGGCGACTCAACTTGAACGCCAGTGATGCCGCCCGATTGGGCACGGGGGGGATTATCACGCAGCTCTGCATCACAGTAAAGAAAATTGATAACGTCAAGTCTCAGGCCATCTACGCCGCGCTCAAGCCAATAACGGCAGGTAGCTAGAATAGCATCCTGAACATCGGGGCAGTGATAATTGAGATCCGGCTGCTCTTTCAAAAAGTTATGTAGGTAATATTGGCCACGCCGCGTATCAAACGACCAAGCAGGCCCGCCAAAGCAGGATTGCCAGTTATTAGGCGGCGTTCCATCCGGTTTGGGGTCCGCCCACACATACCAGTTGGACTTAGCATTGTTGCGGTTGGTACGGCTTTCGGTAAACCATGGATGTTTGTCCGACGTATGTGAAAGAACCATATCAATGATGAGTTTAATCCCAAGGCGATGCGCTTTCTCGACCAATAAGTCAAAATCTTCATTCTTGCCAAAAATCGGATCAACATCACGGTAGTTGGAAATGTCGTAACCAAAATCTTTCATGGGAGAATGAAAAAAGGGCGAAATCCATACCCCCTCAACGCCGAGACTTGCTACATAGTCGAGTTTGTCGGTAATTCCTGGAAGGTCGCCAATCCCGTCACCATTCGAATCCATGAAACTCCGTGGGTAAATCTGGTACATGACCGCGCCGCGCCACCATTCATGTCCAGTACCGTGTTCGAAAGACGACATAGATCAGGTCTCCAACTGGGTAATGCGCTCTTTTACCCATGCTGACGTTGCGCGGTAAAGCTGGTCGCGGTGATCGTGAAGCACAAAGGGATGATTGGCACCCTCAATCATAACTTTCATTTTCGGAGAGAGTGCCCGCTCAAAGATAGGAGCAAACTCAGCTTCAAAGCCCGGGTAATCGGCGGTTCCCTGAATATGGAGCTTGGGGCAGGCGATCTCGGGGTAAATATCTCCAATATCACGCGTCGGACGTTCGGTAACCCAGGACGTACCATGATGTTCGCTCGATGCCTGATCGGGGTCATGGAAAAACCACGTGGCCGATGGCGCGGTAAGAGAGAGGGTGGGGACAGCGTTCCATGTAATCAGCCCGTCCACTTTGTTGCTGTGCGCTGCATAAATTGAAGCGGCAGCCCCCATACTAAATCCCAGCAAGATAACATGGCTATAACGCTCTTTGGCCCACGCGATCACGGTGCTCAAATTCTCAATACGCTGCAAGGGAGATGTATCTTTAAATGAGCCACTGCTCAGGCCGTGGCCCTCAAAATCAAAAAGTAGAGCATCAGCAGAAACTGATGTAAGACTCTCGGCCATTTCAATGAAAAGGCGGGCATGCTCGGCCATGTTGGAACAATAGGCGAATCCATGGGAGAGAATGACCAGTGTTTTGCTGGGGTTTTGTGGCGCCGCAAAAAGGCATGAACATAAACTGAACTGCGGTGCATCAATAAAAAAAACTTGCCTTTTTGTTGACATAATTGTAAAATCCTTCCAAACAAAATTTTCGGAACACTAGCAAAATTTGGGCGGAGATACAAATGACCAAACAGGATCTTTCGAACTACGCGACTGAGTGTTTTTTTGGAGAGCCCAATGGTGGTTTGAATTTTGAATTTTATAGAGGCGTCATCATGGCGCGCGCGCAAGATGTGATTGCGGCAGGAAATTATCAAGACGACCCTTCTTTTGAAAATATGGTGGCATTGTTCGCGAAGGCTGATCCTCAGAATCTCGCTACAACGTGCATTGGAAATGGTCTTTCCGGCGAATGGTTTAATAAGATCCAAATTGGACGGGATGTTACAGTGGGTAACAATCTATTTGCAATGGGGCATGGTGGTATAGAAATCGGTGATCGCGCCAGAATCGGTAACGATGTTATGATGATTACCGTTGGGCATGGAACCCATGCCAGCCAGCGCCATTTGAATCGTTACGGCAAGATCAAAATTGAAGATGACGTCATTATTGAAGATGGGGTAATGATAGTTCACCCCGCCAATAGCCGTACTCTGGTCATTCCGGCGGGTTCGGTTGTTCGCAAAGGATCGCTGATTATGCGCGCCGAGGATGTACAAGACCCAAGCTTGAGTCCCGGGATTTTGGCACGCAACGATCTTCTCGAGTCCTCCGTTGGAATTCTAAAAATTACAGATGTAGACGATTTGCGTGAGCAGCTTGGTGTAGAAGAAATTGTTTTTATGCCGCCCGTGTACGTCAATGGGGCTGAAAATGCCCAGTGTGGCAAAAGTGTTTTGTTCAATAACTCAGCGGCAGTTGTGGCGCAAGGTGACATTATAATTGGGGATCGCACCTTGCTCGCTCCTAAGGCCTGTGTCTATGCGGCAAAAGGATCGTCGATTGATATCGGGGGGTCTGTATGGATTGGTGCGGGCGTCACTATCGAGGCTAAACAAGGACAAAGATTACACATCGGTGAAGGAAGCCTGATCGCGGCCGGTGCGCACGTCACAGAGGATATTCCGCCACATTCGCTGGTTGTTGGTCACGGAACTGTTAAAAGAGGAATCTCCGAACAGGATATTCGGGATGTTCCATCCGAATGGATGGATCAGGATTACATGCAGGAGCAAATCAGTCGTTCCATGACCGTAATTAACGCTGCGCAGCAAGGGCAAGTCCGTAATTTCGAATAAGAGCCCTCGAGCAAAGCAATAAAAAATGCCTGACTTCGCTTTCAGGCATTTTTACATTTGATATATTTGATATATACGTATCCTAAACAGCTTCGGGTGCATCGGGTGCGATGGCAACGCTGGGGCCAACAATGACTGTTCTTTGCTTCGCGCGCAGGTAATCATTGGCGGCGCGAATATGATCCCATGTCAATGAGAAGTTAGAAATCACACGGCCATCCACTGCCTCTTTAAACTGTTGAGGAACGGGCTTCCCATTGCTCACCCACACGCCTCCACCACCAAATTCCTGCGCGGCAACATTCATAGCATGACCGTCTGTGCCGCTATCGCCAATGACGATAGGCATTCTACCACGCAAGTGAGACGCGGTCATAAGGTTGTGCAGCCCCGTGGATTTGCTCAATCCTTGATTTCTGAGAAGGCTGATTTGGTCGTCTGGCAAAATGCCATGTGCTGGACTGTCGTTACATAGGCCCAGTGGCACGATTTCTATAGCATCACTGCCCACAGCAATTTTGTGGGTGTCTTTAATACCCATGTCAGTCAGAATACGGGTTGCTACTTGTTGTAGTTTTGTCCGCACAGCATCGACTTCAGAATGACCAAGGCTATGGACGAGGGCCACGGCAAATTGTTTGATTTCAGGATAGACGCAAGCATATTTGCCCTCGGCATCAATGACATCTCGGGGCTCGCGTACGATGAATACATCGCCATTAATGATTTCGGCCGCTTTTCTACCAATTTCTGCGGTATCAATACGAGGGGCAAGAGCGATAATATCCCCGTTTTGCTCAAGGCGGATTGCTGAGTGATGCTCAAAAGAGCCGGGGTATTGTCCCACCAGTGTCTCATCAACACTGGCGCTTGAGCGACCTGTCATCACAAAAAGCCCCTCGCCCGTGCGCTGGTACAGCTCCATAAAGGCAACATGTTCCTCGGGGCGAGTATCACGCGCCATGGTATTACGGAGTGTCAAATCCACATCAAAACCAAGCGCAACCCTTTGTTCGCCGTAATATTTAAAAAGATCGACGAGAACATTATAATTTTTTATCACAGCACACCCTTACCAAAATTATTGCAACGCAAAATTTATGTAAATTATATATTGCAAATATAAATAAGCTTGGGTAAAAAAAGCAAGTGTTTTTTGACAAATACACCAATTGGGTTAAATAGAGGGAAAGAAAATTATGAATCTACCGTACCTTGAAAGCGATTTTACAATGGCAACACGTTTTAATCTCGAATGGAACCCGCACTACGACTTTGCATCGGAGCAGAATCGTAGTGAAATTGAAAGAAACGATGTTTACGATCCCGAAGCAGATATGAATTATTATCAATCGGGAGGGGGAGATGTTATCCCCTCTCCATGGGGGTCTAACAAGGCGCTGGATGCCGGAAAATACGCCGAAGGTCATATCTATACAATTGGCAATGATGAGGTTGTAAACCCTCAGTGTCTCGCGGCAATTGATCCTCGCCCGACGGAATTTTGTTCAAAAGAACTCATTGTTAATCCCGGCAATATGCTTTCACTGCAACGTCACCGTGGCCGTCAGGAATATTGGGCGGTTCAGGAAGGCACATTGACGGTCGTTCTGGATGGGGTGCGCCATGATGTTCCGGCGGGCAAAGCGATTTTTATTCCACAGGGGGCCGCCCACTGTATGATCAATGTATCGGAGCAACCTGTAAAAGTAATTGAGTTGCAAACCGGTATCTGCCGCGAGAATGATAATATTCGCTTGGTAGATTTTTCAGGGCGTCCAACCTACCCGTTGACGTCTGAAGTTGAATTTGAATCGGCAAAACTCTATGCGCGCATCCAGCGCGAAATCGTGCAGAAATTCCACTTGCAGAACAACCCTCATCCCGCACTTTTGTGCGCCTAACCTCCTCAAAGGCTTTTAACATGATGGACTCATCTGTTCGTATCGGTATCGATTTCGGCGGCACTAAGACCGAAATCGTGGCGCTTGATTCGCGTAATGGTAAAGAACTGTACCGCAAGCGTATTCTCAATGAAAAGGGGAGCTACGAGGTAACATTGCAGAGTTTCAGAAATCTGGTTGATGAAGCCGAGCAATCACTTGGGAAAAAGGCCAGTGTAGGCATGGGCATGCCGGGCTGTATTTCCGACGATACAGGCTGTGTTAAGAACTCAAATGCTGTCTGGATGAACGGCAAACCGCTTAAGAAAGACCTCGAATCAATTCTAGGGCGTGAAGTTCGCATTCAAAACGATGCCAATTGTTTTGCCGTCTCCGAAGCTGTGGACGGTGCAGGGTTTGGTAAACGCGTTGTATTCGGTGTGATTATCGGTACAGGATGTGGCGGCGGTGTGGCGGTTGATGGCCAGCCCGTAAAAGGCGTGAACGGTCTGGGTGGTGAATGGGGGCATAATCCTCTGCCGTATCCGCGCGTCTATGCGCAAGAGCTCCCTCACGCACCTTTTGCCTCACCCGAAGGGTTTGTATCCAAAAATATCGAAAACTACACGCAAGACCCTGCGTGGTCGGAATATCCGGGTGATTTGTGTTTCTGCGGGAAAGCAGGATGCCTTGAAACATGGATTTCAGGAACAGGATTTAAACGCGATTATAACCGCGTGACAGGTGAAGACCTCTCCACCCACGACATCATCGCCAATGCTCGTTCAGGGGAACAAAAGGCCGTTGCTGCTTTTGACCGTTACGTGGATCGTCTGGCGCGTGCACTTTCTGTCGTAGTTAATATTATCGATCCTGATGTTATTGTGTTGGGCGGTGGAATGAGCAATGTTGCCGCGCTCTACGATCTGGTGCCCAAAGCATGGGGTCGCTATATCTTCTCGGATATCATCCATACTCAGCTCAAGTCGCCCGTTCACGGCGATTCGTCCGGCGTACGCGGGGCGGCGTGGCTTTGGGGACGTATCAGCTAACGCGGATTGGACAGCCTCTCAAGTAGCCATTGGTGAAACCGTTCCTGACCATCCCCTCAGGCCGCCACCTGTTTGCATTATGGCAAATAATATGCTAGCATCGACCCATAAGAAAAAACAGGGAGCTTAAAAAACAGGGAGCTTATGGTGTTAATAGAAATAAAAAAAATTGATACGTGTGATTGGTTTGTCGAGGATGTCGTAAAAAGATGGTCGGTGAGCGAGTGGGGAATTCAGTCTCTAAGCTGTTTTGATAGCTCTTTCGAAACGTTTGTTGCTCTTCACAAGGGTATACCCGTTGGCTGCGCACTTCTTTCGTCCGAGGACCTTCCCTCGCGGAAAGAGCTGACGCCGTGGCTGTCGAATCTCTACATCAAAGAAGACTACAGAAAGAGGGGCATCGGCACTCAGCTTGTCGATTTTGTGGCGAACGAAGCCAAGCGAATTGGTTTCCCAAAGATGTGGCTTTTTACCGAACGCGAAGAAACACTTATGCTGTATTCTAGGCTTGGCTGGAATTTTGTTGAGTCCGCTATTTATGAAGGAAAATCGGCGATGCTAATGAACAAGATATTCAAACGCGACGATTATCACGCGGGTTCATTTGATATCCAAAGCGGTTTCAACACAACGATACGCGTGATTGGCGTTCATCCAAAATTCGTTCCGGAGCCAAACAGCGTACCCTGCTGAACCCATCAACAAAACAAGCTTTACCGACAGTTATAGTCAAAGGGCGACATACAACAAAAGACTAACTCAAGGCAAGTTTTTTTGGCCAAGAAGCTAAAAAAATAGATTGCTAATTTAGATAATTGACCAAAGACAGGTTCAAAACGCGTACCGAGGCAGAGTAGGCCGCTTCAAGCTGGGTTTGTGCCTCGGTCAATTGAACGGACGCTGTCGGTATATCCACTTCCTTGATCGAACTGGAGAGCTGCTCAAGATAGACTTTATCCTGCTCGTTCTTATCAATCTGGCGCTCGATTGTATTGGATTTCGTTGCCAGAATACTCTGAACGTTGGCTATATCGTCAACAGCTTGTTGAATGAGTCCTGAAGCTTCCCGAAGTTCTGTTGCACTGCCAGGGTTGTTAAAGACAAGGTTAAAGGCCCTGAGCAACCCCTCAAAAGCAGGATTGGATGCCAGTACGCCATAGCTGATCGTTTGGGTCTCTGAAATCTGGACATCAACAAGGGCAGTGTTACCTTGGTAATAGGATGTGTTCGCCACCGAAGGAGACGTTTGTGCCGTCCAGCCCGGGTCCGTAAGATCAACAGGAGGGCGGCTGACATCGGTCCCTGCAAAAACGTAGCGGCCAGCAATTGAGAGATTCAAAAAACCCTCAACATTATCAAGCGCGTTCTGAGCCGCCGCCGCCGTCACTGCCGAAGGTACTTGGTCACCGCCGAGGGCTGCGGTAACGGTTGTGAGCATACTATTGGCAACGTTCAAAAGCTCGGTCATCGTGCTGTACATTGTGTTGACTGTCGCCAGTACGGTATTTGAGTTGCTGTTATAAGCCATCAGGCGGTCGGTAGAACTCTCAACAGCGAGTAGATACTGGCTGTCTCGGGCAATTCCCTTATAGTCCTGACTCTTGAGGCCGGAACTGATCTGGGTATTAATATCCGAATACTGGGATTGCAAACGCATGTTGCTTTCCAGAATGGTATTTGTATAAGCAAAAGTGGCAACACGGTTAACCATTTTTCATCTCCATCATATTAGCGCATGGCGTCCATCAGGGTATTGAGCATTTCCTGAATCGTGGACATAACCTGCGCACTTGCCTCGTATTGGTTTTGATAAATCAGCATCTTGGCTGTCTCTTCATCAACATTGACGCCGGATTTGCTGCTAAGAACATCCTGACTGGCCTTATAGGTAATGTAAGATGTTTCCGTTTCTCCCTCCGAAATAGTGGCTTGCGTCGCTGCATTGGACATGAAGGCTTGAACATAGTGCTGGAGGCTTGTCGATTGTGCAGCAAAATCACCTGCTGCCGCAAAGCTAGAATTCCCAACCAGAATGTCAGCAACAGAATCGGCAATGCTACCGTCACCACGGTTAACGCCAGTGTCGCCTGCGGCCAGTGTAGCGCTGGAGCTAAGAACGCCAACGGAGAGATACTGTGGGGCCGAAACAAGATAACTTGAAACTTGAATATCTTCGGCGCTTGTGCCGATAAAGAGGTCGTTGAGTCCAAAATACTGCGCAAAACTCTCACTGCTTGAGGATGTAACGGCGCTTGTTAAAGGATTAATGGCAACACCGCTTGTGGTAGGAGCGGTCACAATAGAAAGTTTGCCATCCGCGGTAAGTGTTGCGGTTAGTCCTGCCACACCATTGAGAGAGGTAAGGACATCGCTCACGGTTGTCATGCCTACAAGGCTGATGTCTGAATAGTTGGTAACCGTGCCATTTTGATCGAGAACGGCCACACGTATTGAACCTGTTCCGGTAAATGCGGTGGCGCCAGTCAGAGCGTCGAGCGATCCTACCATTGTATTGCGCGGAGGAACTGAGGCCCCGGTATTAAGGAGCGTGTTCACCTGTGTTTGGAGAACCGAGGCAAGTTCGTTAAGTTTGGCTTGTTCATCAGTATAGAAGCTATCGCGTAGGGTAATGAGACCTTCAAGGGAGCCGCCCGTAATCCGTGTGGTAATATCAACGCCATCAAGATCAATCGCATCAAAGCCGGCAGGGTAAGTGGTTGAACCATTCACCGAGTTGGTAACGGTATGATTGATATAATGCGGATCCGAGAGCAAAAGAGGTTGCCCGTTGCTGGTGTACAGCTGCAATATATTGCCATCAGTGTAAAAATACTGAACACCCATCAATGCGGAAAGGTTGAGAAGTTCTTGGTTACGTTGGTCCTCATATTCGGCAAGACTTGAATCGTTGTTAGGGTTTCCGGCGATTTTGTCGTTAAGCTCATCAAGACGGTCAAGTATGGCGTTCGCTTCCGTAATCTGGCTACCAATTTGCTGTTCAGCTTGTAGGCGCAGATCCTGAATTTGACTGGACAGAGAGCGCAACGTATTTGACAGACCTTCTGCCATAGAAATAACTTCAGCTTTGTTCGCGTCCGTCTCGGGGCTGGTTGCCAGAGATTGCAGTGCTGCATACATATCATCCAGATAGGAACTTAATGTATTGGTGCCATCGGTATTACCCAGTTGTGTGCTGTAGTAATTAAGCGAGTTGCTGATTGACAGTTTTGCCGAATACTCGGCGACATCGCCTGTGAGGGCTTTAAGCAGAAACGAGTCACCGGAACCAACAATGAGACCTTCAACAGGAACCGATCCCGATGTGGTTGTAATATACTGCAACTCAACGGATTTGCGCGTATATCCTGCCTTGTCGGCATTGGTAATGTTTTGCGATGAAACCATAGTTTTAAGCTCTGTGGTCATCAGCCCGCTAAGGGTCATATTGAGTGCAGATGTTAATGCCATGCTGACACCTCACAGGGTGAAGAAGATGCCACAGACTTACCTGCCAGCGATTTGATATGGTGAGCTGTATTAAGGGTAAGTGCTGATTGGATCGCCCTGATTTCTTCCAGAAGCAGCGTTTTTTCGGCAGAGATATGAGGGGTGGAGCTTAAAGTTTTGATAATCCGCGCCGCCTGATCCTCAAAGGATTTAAGTAAATCCATTTTCTGGGTCAGAAAACCTTCAACGGTGAATTGCCCCATTTTTTCAAGAACACAACTTTCAATGCGCACCATGTCGAGGAGATTTTTGGATATATCAAGAAAACTCTCGATTGTTGAGTCATCTGGTGTACAGGAAACGGGTGAAATGATGTGAGTCATAACTTTATTTTTCCTTCCGCGTGATGCGTGCCGCAGAGCCGTAAGATAAACAGGCTTCCATTGACTTGCGACTGGAGCTAATTTTGCTTTGTACGTCATCGGCCTCTTTTTTGAGTGCTGTGACATGTGAGCCCATTTTCTCCATAATATCTTGCAACATTTTCCGGTTATCCGGAGTCAGTGAGGCAGAGATAGATGCAACATCTGCGTTGGCAAAAAAATGATGCAATTCCTTGTTTTTCTCCAGAAGTAGGGCCAGATCATGGTCCATCTCCCAATCACTCAGAATTTTTGCCAGTTCAGGATGCACATCTATCTCCTATTCACGACTATCTCAGGGATGAAATAAGGTCCTGGAACATTTCATCAACCGTACTGATAACCTGCGCCGAAGAAGAATAGGCCTGCTGCGCAACGATCATCTTGTTAAACTCCTCGGAGGTATCGCTCGTGGACTGTTCCAGCGAGCTGGCAATTACGTTCCCCGCATTCCCTTGTCCAGGAAGACGCAGGTTATAGTTACCCGCTTGCTCGTTTTCATCATACACGGTACCTTCGATGTGGGTCAAACCGTCAGGGTTTGGGAAGGTCGCAATCGGGATCTGGTACACCGGAAGGCGGACACCGTTCTCGAAAGCGGCGGTAATCAGGCCAGTTTCGTCAATGGTCACTTCACTGAGCTGTCCAAATCGGACGCCATCCTGATCGATCAGGTAAATATCAAGCTGTGGCGTGGTAGTGTTAGACGAAAATTGCGTGAGACCATCTGTTGCGCCAACTGTACCAAGATCAAGAGCCACGGTGCTGTTGCTCGCACCGGATACAAGCCCAGTAAGGACAATTGACGTTAGGGCTGGTGTAAAAGAGGCAATGGAGCCATCACCGTTAAAGGTGATATCAATGTCTTTCTGAGCACCTGCCGTTCCGCTGTCGGTATCAAGGACACCGGATGTAGTGGTCGTGCCAGTCAGAACCGGATCCGCAAAGGTAGCTGTCCAGTCATTCGCGGCATTTTTGGTCCATGTAATGCTGACGGTATGGCTAACTCCAAGGGCATCAAAAATTTCGATAGAGTTGCTGAATGTGTCGAGGGCAGCAGCATCGGCGGGCAGGTTCATGTCAAAGCGAACTTCAGTTGTCGCCTGCGCTGTACCTGAAATGGTGTTAACGTCGATCGGGGTCAAGGAGTTCAGGTCGTTGGCCGAAGTTGAGACAACAGCCCCCGTATCATCAGTGGCCTGTCCGAGGAGGTAGTATCCTTCAGAGTTGATGAGGTACCCTTGCGCATCGGTTTTAAAACTTCCGTTGCGGCTATAGGTAAAGCCGGAGGCTTGGTTGTTGATGTTATCCGAGACAACAAAGAAACCGTTACCGTTAATGGCAATGTTGGTACCGGTAGATGTGCTCTGAATTTGTCCTTGGGCCCGCAGATTTTGAGAAGCATCAAATACCACGCCGCCACTACTGAACCCGCGGCTGGTCGTGTTGCCGGTTACCAGCGACTGGAAGGCAATCTCGCGGGTCTTGTAAGCCGTGGTACTGGCGTTCGCAATGTTTTCAGACACGGCGGCAACGGCGGCAGACTGGGCGCGAAGACCGGATACGGCGGCGTTAAGGGCACTGTTCAAACTCATGATGGACTCTCCTTTTTATTATAAATGGCTTTGGTTAGGTGTTTCTTATGCGGCTACAATTTTTATAACGTCAGTAGGCTCAAACAGGATTCCGCCTGCCTGCAGGTAAGTGGTATCGTCAACGGTCTGGATACTGTCCACCGTCACATTGGTATGGATTTTTGTATCAAGGGTCTTGCCCGAACTATCAAGCGCCGTGACCGACATGGTCAAAAGAGCGCCTTCTTCCTGAAGTTCGGTCAGTTCATCATTGCCAACGGCGAAATTGTAGGTACCGGCTGCGATGCTACCGCCATTTTCATTCTGTAACGTACCGGAATAAACAACGACACCATCGGCATCCTTAACCTTGATTTCAACTGACTTGGCATCGCTCGGCAGCGCGTAAACCCAATCTGCGGTGTCATCTTGCATAACTGATTTGGCGCTATCTAGCTCCACGGTATTTCCAAGATAGCCGAAAGCGTTGGATACAGAATTCTTGGTCAGTGAGGCAATAAGGTCATCAAGCTTACTATTGGTGTCAATCTGCTGTTCAAGTGACGAGAACTGGGTCAGTTGTGCCGTGAATTCTTTTGTATCCATAGGGTCCAGAGGGTTCTGATGCTCCATCTGGGTCAAAAGAATTGTCAAAAACTGGTTTTTGAGTTTGGTGGCATCCTCAGCCGCAGTGCTGGTGGAGCTGGACGAACTCGAACTGGACGAAGAGGTAATTTTTGTACCCGTTGCCGTCGAAAAATCCGTATTGGTGGATATGAGGTTGATTGTTGACATAAAACTTATCCTTCGGCCACAGATGATTGAATGACACCCATTAAACGTGCCAGTTTCAAAAATTGGACGCGAAAGAATAAAAAAATTTAGAACAAATAGAAAAACGAAGGGAGTAAGGGATCAGAATTTATAAGTAATCAATGGGTTGACCATCAGGCGCCCCTGTTCGTTTGAAGTAAATATGATACATTTCGAGAAAGGCTTGGGGGAACTCTTCTTCAAATCGTTCCAGCCGCTGGGGGTCAAGAGGGGACTCCCCAGGAAACAGGGTGTTAAAATCTCGTAGCTTATCGGGGGGCATTTGAACACGCATGGGGGTAAGTCCATGCCGATGAGCCATGTCCCAGATCATCGGAGCCGTATAACGGTGTTCCTGCACGTGGAAAAGAAGGTCATTGCATTCGGACAGCGAGAAAAAGTCGTTGGCTTTCATGCAGCGCTGCACAGGCTTATTGTCTTTAAGCAAGATAACCTCGCGGCGAAATTTACGAAGGTCATCATCAGAGGTTCCATAACCATGCGTCCGAATATAGTCTAGCGCTGGGTTCAGCATATAATCGCGCGCGGCCTTTGAATAAAGGGACAGAGAAAGTCGGCCATCAGGTTTGAGGACAGAGAGAAGAGCTTTTAGGCCCTTCTCAGGGTCTTTAAGGTGATGGAGAACGCCTGAGCAGGTAATGAAATCAAATGTCTGGCCCAGATCGGCAATTTTCATCAAGTCGCCATGCTGGAAATCGATAAGAGAATCAAGACCAAGTTCTTCTGCCTTGCGCTTGGCATAGGCAATACTGTTACGGGAAAGGTCGATCGCCGTAATATTAGCTTTCCGCAGCCGTAAGGCATTATTGATGGCCTCTTGCCCCGTGCCGCAACCCGCGATCAAGACCTGCAAACCTGCGCTGGCATCAATAGTTTTTTGCTGGAGTGCTTGAGCTCCAATATTGCGCCACCGTGGATAAGGGCGCCCTTCGTACATGGCCTGCACTGCTTTGGAGGTTTGATCGTCAATCTCGGTAAAGTGTGGAATGGTTTTGTATATTGCCATCTCACGGCGCGGCTCGTCCAACTGGCAGATCGTAAAGGCCAGCATTTTTTGAAGGACATCTTTGGCAAACGGCAGAGGGGCATTTTTTGTGTAAAGAGTGCCAAGCGGCTCATAACAGGCATAAAGAGCGGTCAAGCAGGCGGCTTCCTGAGGAAGTTCACCTGATGTTGTGTCCAGCAAGTTAGAAAGGTGTTCCTTAAGTGCTGCAAGTTCATGAAGCTCGTCATCGTCACGGTAATACACATACTCATTGTACCAGCATTGAGCAGCTAAGGATGCCAGAAAAGGCAATATTTCCGCTGGCCACTGCGCAGCGTTACGCCAGTGCACCAGAAAATAACGGCGCAGATTGCTAAAGGTCAGTTCAAGCGCGTTGCTGGAGAGAATAATTTTTTCAAGACCAAGGCATAGAAAGGGGTCTTCAAGGCAAGGGGATATCGTTTCCAGCGGAATGTCAGGATCATAGCGGCTGCTGAACTGAATGAGAGGGGCGTAGCGTGGGTTGCTTAAAAAGAACACTGTCCATGAATTGGTAAGCCCTCGGAACCAAACATCCTGATGCTTCAAACAGATTTCGAGGGCTTCAAGCGTTTTCGCATTAAATTCAGGTAGGAATTTTTTACTGAAAGCCGCAAAGGCAATTACGTACTGGGAATTTTCGGGAAATTGGATAACAAGATCCTGCATAAGGGAAAGTGCTCGGGCGAAGTCCGCGGCACTGAAAAATGCATGAGCGAGGAGGTATTTGATGGAGGGGTCGGCAAATTGAGCTGCTTTGTTGGCTTTCAGAAAATAGAGAGATGATTGTTCATAATCACCAAGATCATATAAAATTCCACCCAGAATTTTCAGGGTTTCTATATTTTCAGGGTCAAGGGTAAGGGCCATTTTTAAGGCATCACAGGCTTGATTTCTCTCCCCTTGCGCATTCCACGCAACGCCTAAATAATGCCACAGGAGAGGGTTTTTTTCGTCAAAAGAGAGGGCTTGCGCCAAAAAATCGGCAGCCTCTCCCCATTGGTAACTTTGTAAAGCCTGAAGGGCAGAGCGAAAATAATTTTCAACCAGCAACTGGCGAGTATCAGCCATTTTTACCTCATTTTTGGGCATTCTACGTGATCGGGGTTAGTTTATAAACCTTTTATTAAGGAAGAGTCGGATACGATAGTACTATAGAAGACGTGGCGAAAAGACTTCAAAACAGATTCTGTAAGTGGTATGCTAAGTACATTAAATTGGGAGTCGATTCACTAGAAAGTGAAAAAGCGCCCGAGTCCTCAGAAGAGGGCTGATTAACATAACGGCAAAAACAACTCTAGAAAGGAGTCTACCATGCCAGTAATCGCAACCAACACCTCTGCCAACACGGCACTCGTTTACCTTAACAAAAACTCCCGTGAACAAGATAAATCCCTTGCCAAACTCTCGAGCGGTTCCCGTATCGTTCGCGCGTCTGATGATGCCGCAGGTCTTGCTGTAGCGTCTTCGCTGCGTTCGGACATTACCGCGCTGAAACAGGCAGGCATCAACGCCGTTCAAGGTCGTTCATTGCTGCAAACCGCTGACGGAGCCGAGGCTCGTGTCGGTGATATCCTGCAGCGTATGAAAGCTCTGGCGGCGCAATCGAACTCGGGTTCTGTTCAGGATACCGGTGGTCGTGACTTTATTAACACCGAGTTTATTGCCCTCCGTGCCGAGGTTGACGCTATTGCAACCAACACCACCTTCAACGGCGATACCCTGATTGACGGAACATTCAACTTGAACTTCCAGGTTGGTATTCTGGCAACCGATACTATTGCGGTTGATTTGTCAACGGTTGACTCGAACATCGCGGCTTTGGGTATCAACGCCTCTGTTGTTGACACGCAGGCTAACGCTGTGACAGCTTCCGCTGCCCTCGATACGGCCATTGACTCCGTTTCAACTGACCGTGCCACGATTGGTGCTCTTCTTTCACGCCTTGAATATCGTGGTGACGTGATTGATAGCTCTATCGAGAACCTTCAGGCTGCTGCCTCTGTTATCTTGGATGTGGATATTGCGGCAGAACAGACTAACTTGGTAAGTAAACAGGTTCTGACCGAGGCCTCTATCGCGGCCCTCTCTCAGGCCAACCAGATGAAGTCCTCACTGCTCTCCCTCGTGAGATAGTTTGAGATATAATTACTAATTAAGACAAAGCAGGGGGGATTGGCACAAAACTTGCTGATCTCCCCTTCTTTATAATATTATTGGTGGGTAAGACAACAGGAGAAAGTTATGGCAACGAATGGCATAACAACATTAGGAACACGAACTTTCTTGTTTGGTGGAGCGTCGGGGATAGATACGTCGGCCCTGATTACAGCAGCGTATAATCAGCGCAAAGCCGAAGCCGATAAAATTGATGTGCAAATTAGCGACAACACGGCGCGTATGACGGCTATTGAAGAGCTCCAGACATTGGGTCAGGCGATTCAGACGAATCTGGCCGATATGAAAAAGAACTACAGTATTTTGGCGGGCAGTGACTCATTGTTTGACGCCCGTACGGGGACATTGGCTTCAAGCAGCACAACGGATGCGACAAATTTGGTGACGGTTGCAATTGATCCGGGAACGACTCTGGGCAGTTACGAGATTGAAGTTCAGCAAAAAGCGCAGGCTCATCGTGTGGGCGGAAATAGTGCCACGGCAGACAAAACGGCAAACCTTGGTTACACTGGAACATTTGATATTGCTGCGGCGGGCGGCACTGCAACGACTATCAACGTGACATCTGATATGTCGCTAGAAGAATTGGCAACAGCCATCAACGCGCAATCAACAACAACGGGTGTAGGGGCGTCGGTACTGAAGGTGAGTGAAAGCGGCTATCAGCTTTTGTTAACCGCAACCAATACCAATAAGGCCATTTCCGTTACCAATATTACAGGAAATGATGTACTCCAAAACCTCGGTGTTTTGAGTGCGGGAGGTGCTTTTGTTAACGAATTGCAACCGGCACAAGGCGCTTTGATTGAGATCGACGGTGTCCCCATTGCGCGTGACGATAATGATTTCAGTGATGTGATCACCGGAATAAATCTGACCGTCAAGAATGCAGAACCAGGAACAATCCTGCAGCTCAATATTGAGAATGACACATCGACCGTGAAAGACGGAATTCTTAATTTGGTTGATTCCTATAACGCCTTGCGTGAGGCGATTGCCGCTCATCAGGTAGTAAGCGATACTGGCGAAGTTGCAGATGAAGCCGTCCTCTTTGGCGACTCCATGCTCAAAACATTCTCATCGGCTATACAAGGCCTTGTGGGTTCGAACTATGGAACCGGCGGCGGAAATCTTGAAACCTTAGCCGAGCTTGGGTTAACTCTTGGTTCCGATGGCGTGTTCGAGGTTGACGAGAGTACACTGGACAATGCTCTCCTGAGTAACTTTGATGAAGTAAGGGACATTTTTGAAACGCAAGTATCATTTGATAATACGCAGTTCAGAGTTGTTAGTAATACTTCGAAACTTGCAGACGTCAATATTGCTCTGGATATTACCTATTCGGGAGGTGCGATTACCAATGTTGCCGTGGGTGGAGACAATTCACTCTTCACGATCAACGGGACTCTCATTCAAGGGGCAACGGGGTCGATTTACGAAGGATTGTCCTTCGCCTATGTGGGCACAAGTAGCACGACAGTCAACCTAAGCATCGATCAGGGATTTGCCGACCTGATGAACAGTACGCTTGAAGATTACGTGAGCACTGTATCCGGGTTGTTCCAGCAGGAAAAAGTACGCCTTGATGAACTTAATGGCGATCTGGGGGATCGGGCTGACCGCGTCTTGGAAAGGGCTGATGATTATCGGGAGCGCTTGATTGAAAAATATGCATCCTATGAAGCACAGATTGCGGCGGCCCAAACAACCCTTGCCCAACTTCAGGCAATTTTGGGAACCAACAACGATAATAATAACTAAGACGGAAGGCATGAAAGATGGCATATAATCCCTATCAGAAGGCCTCCCAGGCCTACCAGAAAAACAATGACGAAGGACTCACCCAGATGCAGATCGTGGTCGAGCTCTACAAAGGTATGATCAAGAACATCAAGTTGGCGCGGCAAATGTGGGAAGAGCGCAAGCTGGATGTCATGACAAATCATATTGCAAAGACATTTGATATTTTAGAGGCGTTACAATCTAACTTGGATATGGAGAATGGTGGTGAAGATGCCGTTTTTCTCAATCGGTTCTACACGGTTATTTTCTCGTCTTTGACGATTGCCACATCAAAGCCAAATCCAACCGAGTATTTTGATCAGATTATTTCATATGTGCAACAGGTGCATGACCGATGGTATGCGCTCGCATATCCCGAAAAAATGGAGCATCTTGCAAAAGAACAGGAACGTGCTGAAACAACTCTCCGTTAAATTTTCACCTTCATTCAAACTTCTTTCGAGCCGGCCCTTCTGCATAGATGGGCCGGATTCAATTTTGATGCCAATTATACCAGTCACTTGGCTCGTTTTTTGCAATACCGTGTTTGTAAACGACAGAAAGAGCAAAAATGGCTATCCGCACTGTGTCACATTCAACCTTCCCATCGGCAATTTTTGCCGATCCGGCAATTCCAGACGATGTCCTGATTGAGCGGATACAAAAGCAAAATGATGACCGTGCCTTTTCCATGCTGATGACACGTCACCGTGGGATTGTGTGGCGTGTAGCCAAGCAATATTTGGGATCGCTAAGGGATGCCGAAGATATTTTTCAAGAAGTATCACTTCAGTTCTATCGAGTAAGGATGGAATATAAGGTGGGAGAAGCTAAGTTCTCAAGCTGGCTCTATCGGGTGGCAGCAAATAAATGCCTTGATATTCTGCGCAGTAAAACTCACAGCAGCAACCATATGCAACTTGATGAGAATTTATGTGTACAAGAATCTCATCCCTTGGACACTATTGGCAATCATGAGATTGCAAACCTTCTCAAACAAGTGTTAAACGATTTGCCACAGCAGCAGAAATTGGCGCTTTCCATGTATTATCTCGAAGAACAAGACATTGAAACAATTGCCGGAAAACTCATGGTCACTCAGGGAGCGGCAAGGGCGCTGATTAAGCGGGGGAAGGAAAAAGTACGTGGTAATTCTTCTCTTGCAGAAATTATTTAATGCGATCAAACAAAGATTTGGGACGTTTTCAGTTATTTTACTAAAAAGGAAACACTCTAGAGAAATGTTACATTTCTTTTGCCCAGACATTCCATAGATCTACAAGATCACTGCCGAGCGTGGTTGGCGAGAAGGGCTTGTGGATAATGCCCAAAATGGGTTCCAGTTTTTCTCTTCCATTAATATTGGTATCGGTCCTTCCCGTAATGAAAATGACGGGTGTTTGTGCTAAAGGTGTACTAAGGCTGCGAATATGTGCAACGAGTGATAGCCCATCCATAATAGGCATAATCATATCAACGAGCAAGAGGTCGGGACCAAACTGTGAAAGCTGGTCGATTAGTTCATGGGCAGAGGCGCAGCTGACAACATCAAACCCCATGCGGGCGCGCTCGAGGGCCTTCTTAGTCATCATCCGCATAACAGGATCATCGTCAACGTGAAGAATCTTTTGAAGCTGATTGTTCATGCGGCATCCTTCTTTAGAAAGTTATAAAAGAAAACGAGCGTTCCTTCCAAAACAGCCTCCAACTCATCAAGGCGGGCGTTAAGGTCGAACACCGAAGGATCATCCGAGCGGGCTTCTCCCTCGATTTGAGCGGCTATTTGGCTGACTTTAATTGCACCAAGAGAGGCGCTTGACGATTTCATGGGGTGGGCTATGTCGGCTACTTGATTAAAATCTTCCTCATCAATTGCTTGATGTAGTGCTGCTGTATAAACAGGGCACTGGTCAATATATTGCTGAACAAGTTCACTAATATCCCCCCCCATTGTTTCTTGCATATCGGCAAAGATGGAAGTATCCACTAGAATATCTTTGGAAGTCGCGTAAGCAGATTGAGGAATAACGTAGGCGGCGGGATCACCATTTTCAGGAGAAAGCCACCGAAGAAGCTTATGTTCCAAAAGAGAACGGTCAAGCGGTTTGCTAAGGTAATCATCCATGCCGCTTTGCAGGCAATATTCCTGATCTCCCTTGAGCGCGTTAGCCGTGAGGGCAATAATCGGAGTGTGCTGCGGTTTATCAAGTGAATCTTCATAAAGCCTTATTTGCTGTGTCGCCTGATACCCGTCCATAATCGGCATACGGCAATCCATGAGGATAAGATCATAGTGCGCCGAGGTCTTGGTATAAAGGGAAAGGGCTTGCGCCCCATTTTCAGCGACATCAATCTGCATATTGATATCTTTGAGAATTTTGGTTGTATAGAGTTGGTTGATAACATTATCCTCGGCCAAAAGAATGCATTTGCCTTTGAAATCAGGATGGTCTCTAAGCGACGATTGTGGGATCATATTGTGAGAAAGCCCATCTGCTTTCTCAAGATGAAGCGTAAACCAGAAAGTCGTTCCCCCGAAACTGTTTGTATAAAAATGGATTTCGCCACCCATCATTTGAACAAGGTTCTTACAAATGGTGAGTCCAAGACCCGTACCGCCGTATTTGCGGGTGGTTGAGAGATCAGCCTGAGAGAATTTTTTAAAGATATTGGTTCGTTTGTCCTCGGGGATACCAATGCCGGTATCTTCTACTTCGATGCGCAATTTTGTCTCATCGTCGGGATCTTCCATTACACGGGTACATACATGACCTTCTTCGGTGAATTTTATGGCATTGCCGATCAGATTGACAAAAATCTGACGTATCCGCACAGGATCTCCTCGGTATATACGGTGCAAATGACTGGGCCATTCGAACTTGAGACGAAGACCCTGTTCGCGCGTGTAGAGAATAAAACTCTGCGTAACTGAATCAACGATGTCATGCAGGTTGATCGTAACTTTTTCCAGTTGCAGGTGTCCTGTCTCGATTTTTGAAATATCAAGAATGTCGCTGATAAGCTCACTTAGATTTGTTGCCGATAGAAAAAGCGAATCGACATATTGTTCCTGATCGGGAGAAAGAGGGGTATCTTTAAGTACTTCGGCCATCCCCAATACACCGTTGAGAGGAGTGCGTATCTCGTGGCTCATAGTGGCCAGAAACTCGGATTTGGCATTGCTAAAATGGATAGCACGGGTGCGTTCTTCAGCATAGCGTTTGATCAGGATGGAACTGATCGAGACGATAATCAGTAGAAACATGAAATAAGCAATGGAGTTATAATATACCCGTAGCTTTCCAATGATTTCTTGTTGTCCGCGTAGGGCAAGGCGCAAATTATTCAGCCTGTCCTTGATCGGCAGTCCCAGAATCATCTGTTTGACCTTGCGGATGTCGTCAAGGGAACTGATATTCCCGTGGGATGATCTCAAAATGTCATCCAGAATATCAAAGTTCCGTATCAGGTTAAGATAGGTAGTGTTGTATGCACCAAGAGCCGATTGAATATCTGGGCGGTGTGTTCTGTTCATACTTCCTTCCAGAAACAGTAAAATATCAATATGCAGTTGAGGGACGGCGTTAATCGCATCGATGTCCTCATTAATGTCTTTCTGTAAGGCCGAAAGCGCGGGGAGTGAGGCACGCAGCTCAGCAAGATTATTGTGATTTTGACTCGTATTTCCCAGCAGATGGACGCGTGTTTCAAAGTCGTCTTGAGCCTGTGACGCGACATACACGTCATCAAGCACATGGCCATAGTCTTGCGCCTGACTGTTCCAGCCAAGTAGCAGAAATAGAACACCCAAAAAAGAGATAAAGCTGACAAAAACAATCTCTTGAATTTTGAGCACGGGATTTAACTGGTGAAGCTGTTGAAGATTTTGCATCATGTTCCTCAGCTTATGATTGAAAGGGAAAGAGGTAAATATCCTCTTAAAAATAAGGGGTTCTTGACCTAAGTACGAAGAATAAGTGTAACCCACTCGCCGTGGACAATACGGTGATGAAGTTGAAGTCCAGCCTGCACGTGTGCATTTAGAACTTCGGTTTCCTGTTCAAGCAAGAGGCCCGACAGAATGGCGCGGCCACCAGAAGCAAGCTTTTTTGCCAGTTGTGGTGCCATAATTACCAAAGGACCTGCTAGAATATTTGCGATAATCAAATTATAGGAGTGCGTGCCGGAAACACGCCGCGCGCGGTAACCATCCCCTGTGGTGCAGGTTAGGCCAAGGGGGCCAGATGGAATATGGTTAATAGTGCGGTGTCGGCAGGCCACCCGTGTCGCTTCGCGGTCAATATCAACGGCTAGAACAGGTTTGTGCCACAGCCTCCATGCGGCAATGGCCAGAATACCGGATCCCGAACCCATATCAAGGACAGACGAAGGTTTAAATCCATCGTGCTTAAGATATTCCAGAGCTTCTAAACATCCGCGTGTTGTGCCATGTTCGCCGGAACCAAAAGCTGTGGCGGCGTCAATCAGCAGAGGCAGGCTAGCCCGCGGGGGGAGTCCCACAAAATGGCTCCCATGTACAAAGAAAGAACCGACTTCAAAAGGCGGAAATTGCCGATAGGATTCAGCAAGCCAATTAATATCAGGAACTTTTGATACTTCAAGCTCCAGCAATTGGCCATCAATAGCCATTAGGGGAGAGAGCGCTTTGCGCAGCTCAGAGTTCTTTGGATGAAAGGGGAGTATCCATTGGACAACCCAGCCGCCTACAGGGATGCGTTCCCATGAAACAGAAACAGCATCCTCGTCATGCAAGGATGCTGCCTTAATAACATTGTCCTCTGTTGCCGTCGCAGGAACTCTCAAGGTCACATTAAAAAGCGGAGTATCCTGAAGAGCGGGTTCAGCGCACGGCATCAGCTATTTATCCTCATCAATGTCCACATCAAGGTCGTCATCGTCGTCAAGGTCTTCTTCGACGAGATCATCATCAAGATCGGCTTCGAGATTTCCCTCAAGAGCCTCGTCTTCATCCTCATCATCGTCAAGGGGTTCGACATCCTCAAGGCTGACTGTATCTTCATCAACCTCTTCGGCGACCAGATCATCTTCCTCTTCTTCTACTTCTGTCTCTTCGGTGACTTGATCTTCCTCGGGAGCATCAGCAGGGGAGAGACGGCCGCGGCGCGATTTGATTTTGATCTCGCCAGTGAATTCCTCGGAACAATTAGGACACACGATAGGGCGTTTATTGAGATCAAAAAAACGTGTCCCGCAGTTGGTGCAGATACGTTTCAAGCCGCGAGGATCATCGATTGTTGCTTCTTGTGCCAAGTTAACCTCCAAGGACGCATTGATTCGGGATGCGGATATATTGAATTCGCCAAGGTTGATTGCCTGAAATTTAAAGGCCTGTCAAAGGATTTTGAAAAGAGCCGTAGGGTTTTTAACTGCAACGCAGCAAAGGAAGACACTGCCCTAGGAAAAAATCTTAACTTCCGCTATGCTAATCTGTCTTTTGTACCTCACCTTTTAAAACATGGCCTTGGAGAATCTTATGCAAACCCCTATTGTCATTTGTGGATATAAACGCTCGCCTTTTACTTTTGCTACAAAAGGAGCTTTGGCTAAAACCCGTCCCGATGACATGGTTGCCGAAGTCATTAAGGCATTATTGGCCCAGACGGGGGTAAAACCGGATCATATCGAAGATATTTTGATGGGGTGTGCCTTTCCCGAGGCCGAGCAGGGCTTTAATCTTGCCAAGATTGTAGCACAATTAATTGGTCTTCCCGCAAGTGTTGCGGGGACAACCGTCAACCGTTTCTGTGGATCGTCCATGACTACTATCCAGATGGCATCTGGTTACGCACAAATGGGCGCAGGGGAAGTCTTCATCTGTGCGGGCGTGGAATCAATGACCCGAATCCCGATGGGCGGCTTTAACCCGATGCCCAATCCTGCGCTGGGGCAAAGCTATCCTGCGGCCTATATGGGTATGGGCGAGACAGCAGAAAACCTCGCCAAAAAATATGGCCTTGCGCGCGCTGAGCAGGAACAATTTGCGCTACTCTCTCAGCAGAAAGCTGCGAGCGCGGCGGCAGAGGGAAAGCTCTCCGATGAAATTGTAACCATCAGCGGTGTAAGTGCCGATGGTTGTATCCGCTCCGAAACCACTCTTGAAACACTCGCTGGCTTGAAGTTGGCATTCGATGAAAAAGGAACGGTAACTGCAGGCACCGCATCCCCCTTGACCGATGGCGCTGCCGCGGTACTGGTGGCAACCGAAAGCTATGCGAAGAAAAATGGCCTGCCCATTCTGGCGCGTATCCGTTCGGTTGCTGTCGCGGGCTGCGCCGCCGAGATTATGGGGATTGGCCCTGTTCCGGCGACTAAAAAAGCGCTTGAGCGTGCTGGAGTAGATTTAAAAGATATTGATATTATCGAACTCAACGAAGCCTTTGCGGCGCAATCCCTCTCGGTCATCAAGGAACTGGGGGCCGATATGAGTAAAATTAATCTTGATGGCGGCGCAATCGCGCTGGGGCATCCACTGGGAGCATCGGGGGCCCGCATCACCGGAAAGCTGGCCAGCCTCCTCCAGCGTGAGAATAAAAAACTGGGCCTTGCCACCATGTGCATTGGCGGAGGCCAAGGCACCGCGATTGTGCTGGAGAAGGTGTAGTATGACCGATGAGATTCTTGAGGGAATCCTCGAACGCAATGCGCGAGTAGAGCAAGATAAAGCGTGGGAAACATCTAAAACGCGCCGCGGCATGATCGCCGGAATAACGTATGTAGTGGCAGGTCTCTATATGTCATCTCTTGGTGCGAATCTCCCGTGGCTCAATGCATTTATTCCGGTAGGGGGCTATGTGCTTTCTACCCTTTCACTGCCGATAATAAAAAACATGTGGCTCCAGAAAATTTACACGAAAGGTTAAATCATGACCATCAAGAAAGTTGCCGTGATCGGATCAGGCGTTATGGGTTCAGGGATTGCTGCGCAGGTGGCCAATGCCGGATTTCCGGTTGTTTTGCTTGACATCAAATTGCCGGATAAAGACCTTGCCAAAATGGCGGTCGAGAAAATGCTCAAAACCGATCCTGCACCTTTCATGCACCCGAAGAACGCAAAACTTATCACGACCGGAAATCTGGAAGATGATCTGGCGTTACTTGCCGATGTGGACTGGATTATTGAAGTTGTTCTCGAAGATTTGAAAGTTAAACACGCAACCTACGAGAAACTTAATTCTGTGCGTAAAAAAGGGTCGATCATCTCGTCGAACACCTCGACCATTCCTCTCCATAATCTTGCAGAGCCGTTTGGTGATAAATTTGCCAAAGATTTTCTGATTACGCACTTTTTCAACCCGCCGCGTTACATGAAACTTCTCGAGCTTGTTACAAGTTCCAAGACGCGCCCCGAGATTATTACCGAAGTTGAACATTTCTGTGATGTAAATTTAGGCAAGGGCGTCGTAAAATGTCACGATACACCTGGTTTTATTGCCAACCGTCTAGGGGCTTTCTGGCTTGATCACGCCATGAAACGCGCATGGGAGAATGGCCTTACCGTTGAAGAGGCTGATGCTATTATGTCGAAGCCCGTGGGATTTCCAAATACGGGCGTTTTTGGTTTGGTGGATCTGGTGGGAATTGATCTAATGCCTAAGCTTGCCAAATCGCTCCTCGATAATTTGCCCGCCACGGATCGTTATCACCATATCCATTCGGAGTGCAGCTTGATTGCGGCAATGATTGCGGCGGGCTACACCGGACGCAAAGGCAAGGGGGGCTTTTATCGCCTCAATACGTCGGGGGGAGGTAAACAGAAAGAATATCTGGATATGATCCCCGATGTGTTCAATCCTGATGCCGATTACCGCCCCGTGACCAAACCAAAACCCGCCGCCGCCGAAGCCGGAAAAGCGGGGCTGAAAGCTGTGGTGACAACACCAGATAATGGCGGAAAATTTGCATGGGAAGTATTAAGTGAAACCCTTGCTTATGCAGCGTCTCTTGTGCCGGAAATTGCCGATACCGTGGCCGATGTCGATGAAGCCATGCGTCTTGGCTATAACTGGAAACGGGGCCCGTTCGAGATGATCGATGAACTCGGTCCTCAGTGGTTTGCGGATGAGCTGAAAAAGTCAGGTATTGCCGTGCCAAAGCTTCTTGAAAAATTGGGCGCAGGAACATTTTATAAAATTGAAGACGGCAATAAATATTTCTTTGGCACAGATGGGGCTTATCATCCACTCGAGCGGCCCGAAGGTGTCTTGCTGCTGAGTGACATTAAACTCAAATCAAAACCCGTGCATAAAACGGCCTCTGCTGTCCTCTGGGATATTGGCGATGGGGTCCTGTGCCTTGAATTCACGGCCAAAATGAACGCGCTTGATGATCAAGTTTTTGCCGCCATTGACCACGCACTTAAAATTACTGGCCCAAACAAACAATTCAAAGCGCTTGTCGTGTATAATGAAGGGTCGGTTTTCTCGGCGGGGGCAAATCTGGGACTTGCCTTGTTTGCGGCCAACATTGCTCTCTGGCCACAGATCGAGGAATTGGTTGTAGGCGGACAGCGTGCCTATAAAGCACTTAAATTTGCGCCATTCCCTGTTGTGTCGGCGCCAAGTGGATTGGCTCTTGGTGGGGGGTGTGAAATTCTGCTCCACTCCGATCATGTGCAGGCGGACGCCGAAACCTACTGCGGGCTCGTCGAGGTTGGTGTGGGGTTCATTCCGGGCTGGGGTGGATGCAAGGAAATGATTTTGCGCTACCGCGCCCAAGAAGAAGCGGCGAATAATAAAGCCACTGGCGGCAAACAGCTCTGGTTCTCGCCCAAAAATACCCCGATGGGGGCCGTGCGCGCCGCCTTTGAAACCATTGGCACGGCCAAGGTTGCAAAATCAGCTCAGGATGCCAAAGATATTGGCTATTTCCGCGAGAGCGATGGCATCACCATGAATCGCAACCGACTTCTTTATGATGCGAAATCCAGAGCACTTGAACTTGCCAAAGATTATAAACCTCCTGTTCCCAAAGAGGATATTCGTCTTGCAGGCCCATCAGGTAAAATGGCACTTGATATGGCAGTGGCCGACCTTAAAAAATCGGGAAAGGCCTCGCCTTATGATGTGGTGGTATGTGCATCACTTGCTAAAGTTCTCTCGGGTGGGGACAAAGGCGATTGGACAACACCGCTTAAAGAAGATGATCTTTTACGGCTGGAGCGCGAAGAGTTTATGAAACTTGCACGTAATCCTGAAACGCTCGCGCGGATTGAACATATGCTTGATACAGGGAAGCCACTCCGTAACTAGTTCCATCGCGCTGTCATATTTTTCATAGGGTCAAATTTGCGTTTTTCGGCAAAAAAGGCTAAAAGCGTTCAAGCTGGCGTTTTGTGCCGTGTAAACAAGGAAGGACTCTGTCATGAAAATTTGGTATCTGTGGGAAGGTGACCTCAACGGTGACGTTCCCGGCACTTACGAAATGAAAAGACTTCTGGAAGAGGGACGTAAACGCGGGCATGACGCGCGTGTATTTGCACCCGGACAATTTAAAATTCTGGTCGGGGGCTGTAAAGACCAAAATGTATTTATTGATAGCGTAGGGCAGGAACGACCGGATGTAGTAATGTCGCGCATGGGGGCAGCCTCAACCTACCTGAGTCTTTCCATCCTCCGCCATCTGCGCCGCCATGGCGTAACAGTCGTCAATTATGCCCGCGCAATCGAACGTTCAGCCGATAAGATGGTCACGATGCAGGAACTGGCTGAGCGTGGTATCCCTATTCCCAAAACCATGTTTGCACGCTGCCCTGTGGACAGCCAGTTGATCACTCAGCAAATCGGTTATCCGGTCATTGTTAAAACCTTGAAGGGGACGCAAGGCGGTGGAGTATTTCTGAGCGAAACGCCTGAATCGCTGCGTGACCTCTCCGAAATTCTGGTGCATCAAGGATTTGATAATGCGCCTGTCCTGTTTCAGGAGTTTATTGAGACAAGTCGTGGCCGTGATATACGGGCATTCTGCGTTGGCGGTAAAGTTCTGGCGGCGATGCAGCGCAAAGCAACCGACGGTAGCTTCAAATCCAACATTACCCGTGGGGGTGTTGGTGAACCGGTGGAGATTACCCCTGACATCAGCAAGATCGCCCTCGACACATGTCGTGCTTTGGAACTGGAAATTGCAGGTATTGATTTACTTTATACAGATGATGGGTTCAGAATATGCGAAGCCAACAGTGCGCCAGATTTCAAGGGGCTTGAAACCTTCTGCAAGGTTGATGTCGCGGTCGCGATATATGATTACATCGAATCCTGCCTTGCCCGCGAGCGCAGTCCCACTAAGGGTAATATCGTACAGACGCTCTTTAAAAAATGGGTGGTTGGATCAAGGCATGCTGCTTAAACCCTATCGTGGCATAAGCCCCAAAATCCATGAGACAGCTTTCATCGCCGAAAATGCGGTTATTATCGGTGATGTTGAGATCGGCCCTTACACCAATATCTGGTACGGCGTTGTGATGCGCGGCGATGTGAACGACATCAAAATCGGAGCTCGCACCAATATTCAGGATGGTACCGTCATCCACACATCACTGGGTGTGCAGGGCACCTATATCGGCGACGATGTCACGATCGGACATATGGCGCTGCTGCATGCCTGCACTATTGGTAATAAAGCCTTTGTCGGAATGCAATCTCTCGTCATGGATGAGGCTATCGTCGAGGACGAAGCGATGGTAGCGGCAGGCTCGCTTGTCGCCCCGCGCAAAAAAGTCCTCACCCATCAGCTCTGGTCGGGGCGCCCTGCCAAATTCATGCGCGAGATGAGCGCCGAAGAAATCGCCTACCTACAAGTTTCATCTGATCGTTACACCTCTTTGGGACAGGAATATAAACATGAAAAATAAATGCGGGTTTATTTTTTCTCTTTTGGCCATTTTACAGACATATCCTGCCCTGGCCGGAGGAAATGACCGGGAGATTGGCGCGGTTAGTACAGCCTTTCAGCTTATCGGCCCCAACCACAAGATTGTGGTGACAGCCTTTGATGATCCGAAAATAAACGGAATTAGTTGTTATGTTGCGCGCCCGCGCACGGGCGGAATTAAAGGAGGGTTGGGGCTTGCCGAAGATCCCTCCCTCGCCAGCGTGTCCTGTGTGCAAACTGGCCCCGTGACCTATAAGGCAAAAATTGATACGGACGATGATGGTGAACAGGTATTCGATGAAAGCCGCTCATTGATTTTCAAAACGCTGGATGTCCGCCGTCTGGTGGACATCACGAAAGGCGCTTTGGTCTATGTGGTGCGCACATCGCGTATCATCGAAGGCTCGCCCGATACATCGGTGTCGGTCGTTGCCCCTATCATCTGGGATGGTATTGCTCCCGAACCCATAAAGACGAAATAAGGCTGTTACTCCGCCTTCATTTTGACATACCGCCCCGGGGCAGGCTCAATCAGGGGAAGTTTTCCCTTTTTCGGGTCGCGGGCCTGCACCATTTTGCCCGATGTACCCTTAACCCACTCGGCCCAATCCAGCCACCATGATCCATTACGTTGATCTGCTTTGTCGAGCCATTCCTCGGGATGCTGGCGGTCATCAATCGTTTCGTTAATCCAGTAATGGTATTTGCCTGCCGCAGGCGGGTTAATCACCCCCGCCACATGGCCGGAAGCTGCGAGCACAAAACGTTTTTTGCCGCTTAGCAGTAACATGCCTTCATAGGTCGATGCCCATGGTGCGATATGATCCTCTTTGGTTGAAATAAAATAGCTTGGCACCTTGATCTTGCTAACGTCGATAGGTGTTCCCCCCAATTTAATTCCGCCTGCTTTACACAATTTGTTGTCACGGTACATATTGCGCAGGTAAAATTTATGCATGGCGGCAGGCATGTTGGTTGAGTCATCATTCCAGTAAAGAAGGTCAAACGGAAAAGGTTCTTTTCCCAGCATGTAATTATTGACCACGAACGACCAGATCAGATCATTGGCGCGGAGTAAGCTGAAAGTTTGGCGCAAATCACTTCCTTCCAGATATCCTGTCTTATCCATTTTTTCATCAACAAGCTTAAGATATTCATCATCGACAAAAATGGAAAGATCTCCCGCGCGATGAAAATCAATCAAGGTAGTAAGGAAAGTTGCCGAAGCGATACGTTTATCCATCTTGTGGGCGCTCATATAGGCAAGGGCCGCGGTAAGAAGTGTCCCACCAATACAATAACCGACAACATTTGTCGATTTTTCACCAGTTTGTTTTTCAATCTGGTCGAGGGCATCAAAAAGCCCTTCCGTCATATAACTTTCAAAACTTTTTTTGGCGAGTTTTCTGTCCGGATTAACCCACGAAATTACAAAGACGCTGTGCCCCTGATCTACTGCCCATTTGACAAACGAATTTTCGGCACGCATGTCGAGAATGTAGTATTTATTTATCCACGGCGGCAAAATGAGAAGTGGTGTTTTGTAAACCTCTTTTGTTGTGGGTGTGTAGTGAATAAGCTGCATCAGTTCATTCTCGTACACCACAAAACCGGGGGTAATGCCCAAATTCTTGCCAACTTCAAAAGATTCGTAACGGGTCTTGCTAATCTCAAGCTCGCCGCCGCCACGTTCCAAATCTTCCACCAGATTCTCAAGTCCCTTAATCAGGTTTTGCCCTTTAGAATTTAAGGTCGCTTTGAGAACCTCTGGATTGGTCATGGCAAAGTTGGTGGGGGCGAGCGCATCAACAAACTGACGCATAAAAAAATCAAGCTTGTCTCTTTCCCGCTGCGACAAACCATCAGCATTGCGTACGGATTTTTGCAGATAGCTGGATGTCAGCAGGTAGGATTGCCGGATAAAATCAAAAATAAAACTATCCTGCCACAATGGATCACGAAAACGGCGGTCACCTTTGTCAGCAATAGCAACTTGTTCGCTCTTTTCGCCTAAAAATTTACGGGTACTTTCCTGCCAGAGCAAAAACATATTTTGTATATATTCAAGATTGGCATCAACCATCTTTTGTGGGTTTTTAAACGCGGACTGCCAGTAGTCTTGTATCAAATTTTGAAAGATGGCAGGAGAAAATGCCAGAGGAGAAGATTCCTCTCCCTCATGTTTTTCTAAATAGCGTGAATAAAGAGGGCGCATCCTCTCCATCAGATCGCTGACCTGCTTGGAAAAATTCATCGGATCAAATGGAGCATCCGCGGCGTTACCCGTAGCATCAGGAGATGCAGCAGTTTGCGATTCGTTCTTTTTAACGGGCATGACAGAATTTCCTTGGGTGGCTCCCCAGAAATCTGGGGCAAACCTTATTGGAAATCAATGTCCCATACGTAACAACCCACAGATTATACAGGGGTTTGCCGCCTTTAGGGGCTTGCCTAAACGAAATCTTTGCGTCACGATAACAAAAAGTAAGCCATTTATGCATAATCTGCAGGTAAAAATCATGATCCGACCCATTTCCAGTTTGCTGTTTCCCGCATGGGCTATTTTGCTCCTGACATCCTGCGCCGGAGATTTCGGAACGGCTATGCCCGCGGACAAAGAGACATCTCCTCAGCCAGCTTTTCAGGTCGAGCGGCAAGTCGCTTATGACATGTATCCTGAAAACAAACCGCCCGCCGTTTCACTGCTCGATTTGGGCCGCGCTCTTTCAAGCGGGCAGGTCGATATTTATGACCCGTGGTCCAGTGTTCTGGATGTAAAGGCACCAACCTTTACCTTGTCGGATCCTCTTGTATCCTTTCCCCAAATATCGGCGCATGCTCTGTGCGTCAAAGAAGTGAAGGTTTATAGTCTTGGAACAAATTTTGATGATGTGCCCGTGCAGGAGCCGTTGCCGTTGATCGAACCCAAGCCGCTTTCCATGAGTGATAAGGAATAATAGGTTGATGAAAACGCTTAAAGTCGGTGTGGCAGGTCTCGGAACGGTGGGCCTTTCTGTCCTTAGAATTTTGACAAGCGAGCGAGAAAATTTACAATCCCGCACGGGTGTATTCCTTGAGGTGAGCGCCGTATGCGCGCGGGATCCAGCTAAAAATCGTGGCATGGATTTGTCACACCTGACATGGGTTAAAACACCACAGGAACTTGTCAGCTGCCCCGATGTGGATGTCATTGTCGAGGCGATGGGAGGGGATGGTGATCCGGCCCTATCGTTAGTGCGTGAAGCGCTCAAAGCAAAAAAACCAGTGATAACCGCCAATAAGGCGCTATTGGCCAAGCATGGTGTTGAACTGGCGAGGCTAGCCGAAGCGGAGCATACACCGCTCCTCTACGAGGCGGCGGTTGCAGGCGGAATCCCCATCATCAAGGAATTGCGCGAGGGTTTGGCCGCCAACAATATTCAAGGGATATATGGTATCCTCAACGGCACGTGCAACTACATCCTCACTGCGATGGAGAGCAAAGGGCAGGGATTTGCCGAAGTGCTCAAGGAAGCGCAGGAGCTTGGCTACGCCGAAGCCGATCCCACCCTTGATGTGGATGGAGGAGACAGCGGTCACAAACTAGCCTTACTGGCAGCGCTCGCCTACGGATGCAACCCCGACTATGAAGGGCTTTCGGTTTCAGGTATCCGCAGTGTAAGTGCCGAAGACATTAAAGTTGCCGATGAACTCGGCTACCGGATTAAATTGGTGGGGCAAGCGCGGCGTCTTGCAGACGGACGCATCTTGCGCATGGTGGCTCCCAGCCTTGTGCCCAAAACTTCGCCACTCGCGCATGTCAACGGCGTTCTTAATGGTATTTTGATCGAAAATGATTTCGCGGGAGTGAGTTTTGTCTCCGGCCGCGGCGCGGGGGGAAATCCTACTGCGTCGGCAGTCGTGGCCGATCTTGTCGATTTGGCGCGCGGGTCAAATATTTATGTGTTTGGCTGTCCGGCAGATCAGTTGTCAGGAAAAGCGATGGCGCGCAGCGACGATTGGGAAGGCGAATACTATATACGCCTTATGGTACGTGACCAGCCGGGTGTTATTGCGCAAATTGCTCCGATTCTAAGAGACTGCCGTATTTCGATTGAAAGTTTGATCCAAAGGGGACGGAGCAGCAACCAGCCCGTAGGTATCGTTATCACAACACATCAGACCTATGGAAAAGACGTGGAGGCAGCCATCGCCGCCATAGAAAAGCTTGATACTGTGCTCGAACCCCCGTTGATCATGCCAATTCTTAACATTTAGGCTGTGCAGAAAGCCAGTTGCGAATCTCGCGCAGTTGTCGATATAGTCAGCTATGGCTAACACACAGCACCATCTCTCCTCTTTGGATGATCCCTCACCGATGGATCGTAACTTGACGCTCGAAGTTATCCGCGTGACGGAGGCGGCCGCACTTGCCGCTTCAACTCAGATTGGGCGCGGCGATGAAGATGCTGCCGACAAGGCTGCCGTAGATGCAATGCGCAGTATGTTGGCCACACTCTCGGTGAATGGTCAGGTTGTGATTGGTGAGGGGGAACGCGATGAAGCCCCGATGCTCTATATTGGCGAAATGGTTGGCAACGGGGATGGCCCCGATGTGGATTTGGCGCTTGATCCTTTGGAAGGGACCAGCATCACCGCGCGCGGCGGACAAAATGCCATGGCGGTTTTGGCGATGGCCGACAAGGGAAGTTTTTTGAACGCGCCCGATGTGTACATGCAGAAAATTGCTGTAGGAGAAGGTGTTGAGCTTTCCCCCGCCGATATGGATAAGCATCCGCGCGAAATTATTGAGCGTGTGGCGCGGCATAAAGGGACAGGTATCGAAGATGTTGTAGTCTGTATTCTCGAGCGGCCGCGTCACGAAAAACTTATCAGAGAGGTGCGCGAGACCGGCGCGCGGATCAACCTTATTCAGGATGGTGATGTGTCGGCGGTGATAGCAACAGCCGATCCCGAGTGCGGTATTGATCTTTATATGGGGATTGGCGGGGCGCCCGAAGGCGTTCTTGCCGCTGCCGCCCTGCAATGTATCGGTGGGGATATGATCGGACGCCTTGTCTTTCGTAACGAGGGAGAAAAAGTCCGCGCCATGAAAGTGGGCATAACCGACTTTGAGCGTGTCTATCGCCTGAATGACCTTGCGCGTCCTGACAATGTTATTTTTGCTGCAACTGGCGTAACTGACGGCACCATGCTGCCTGGTGTACGCCGTTTTGCAGGCGGAGCCAAGACATGGTCGATTGTCATGCGCTCAAAGTCCGGTACGGTACGCCGCATTGAATCACGGCACGATTTCACCCGTAAACCTGTTTAGGATTTTCCATGACCCTTACCACTGTATTACGTGTCGAATGTTCGATCAATCAGGCCCGTTGGGTTTTTCCTGACATCAGCAATGATGATATTCAGCGTTTGATGACCGATTTTTCCATGCCTGAAATTATTGCGCGGCTTCTCGTGGCGCGTGCGGTTTCTCCTGAACAGGTGAACAGTTTTCTCTATCCGCGGTTGGCTCGTGACTTTCCTGATCCTTTCAAACTGAAGGATATGGAGGGTTTTTCCGCATACCTTGCCGACCAGATTGAAGCAGGGAAAACCATTGCGGCTTTTTGTGATTTCGATGTGGATGGGTCAACATCGGCAGCGCTTTTAAAAAAATTCTTCCGCCATATCGGACAGGACATCACGCTCTATATCCCTGACCGGATGAGTGAAGGCTATGGCCCCAACAGTAGCGCGCTGGATAAACTCAAAAGCGCTGGGGCGGAAATTGTCCTGATGGCTGACTGCGGGACAACGGCCTTTGATGTTATTGCACATGGCCGTGCAATTGGCCTCGATATTTGCATTTTTGATCACCACGAACAAGGTGATGACTTGCCTGCCGCCAACTGGCTGATCAATCCCAAACGCCGCGATGATACGAGCGGCTTCGGAATGCTCGCTGCTGTTGGTGTTACTTTTCTCTCCCTTGTGGCACTCAATAAGGTGCTGCGTGAGCGTGGTTTTTATGATCGCAAAGGCATAGCCGAAGCACCACTCAAGAACTGGATGGACTTGGTGGGGCTTGGGACCGTGTGTGACATGGTGCCCTTGACGGGGCCTAACCGCTTGCTCGTGCGCACTGGATTTGAGCAGATGAAGCAGCACCGCAATATTGGGCTTAAGGCGTTGTGTGATGTCGGCGGCATCAAAAAAGACCCAACTCCCGAGGATGCAGGCTTTGTATTGGGGCCACGTATTAATGCGGGATCGCGCGTTCATCAAGCGGATTTAGGAGCAAAGTTGCTTGCGTGTGATGACTCCGAAGAGGCTAAGAATTTGGCATGGCTCCTCAATGACTGCAATGCCAAACGCCGCTCGATCCAGAACGAGATGATGCGTGAAGCCCAGCATATTATTGAACGTGACGGACTGGCAGAACGTCCCCTGATTATGGTCGCCGATGAAAGCTGGCATGTTGGGTTAAATGGTCTTGTGGCGGGGCAAATCAAGGAAAAATACGGGAAGCCCGCCTGCTGTATCGCTTTTGCCCCGGGGATTTCAGGGCAGCTTGAAGGGCGCGGTTCAGGGCGCTCTGTGCAGGGTTTCAGCATGGCGGCTCTTTTTATGGCCGCCAAGGAAGAAGGGCTGCTCCTCAAAGGAGGCGGGCATGCGATGGCGGCGGGCTTCACCGTCGAGCCGGATAAAATTCCGGCGCTTGATGAATTCTTTCTCAAACATGCCGCTGAAATTGCGCAAGGTTGTGATTTTACCGATGAAGAAAAAGTCGATGGCATAGCCAGCATCACAGGAGTGAAGGCTGATTTCGTGCGCCTTCTTCAGGACAATGTCGGTCCTTTTGGTCAGGAAAACCCTGAGCCGCGGTTTATCCTCCCTTCGGTAAAAATTACCATGGCCGACATTGTTGGTGAAAACCATGTGAGGGTTCAAATAACCGATATGGAAGGAGGATCCCGCATCAAGGCTGTCGCTTTCCGCAGCCGGGGAACGCCTCTCGGTGACCTGCTTATGGAATCACGCGGCGGAAGATTTCTTCATCTTCTCGGGCAATTTAAGATCAATCACTGGAATGGCACAGATTATGTTGAATTTCTGATTGATGATGCGGCAATTGCATAAAATTTGAATTAAAATATCACGTTTTTGTTGCGCTGCGCATAGCTTATTACCCTGTTCCTCCTGCACAATTGACAGATAAATGATAACGCGCAGGAGGCTCGCCTAATGGATACTACCGCATCCACTACAACCCCACTGAGTGAAGAAGATACCAAAAAAGAAGAACGCAAAGTTATTTTTGCCTCATCTCTTGGAACAGTCTTCGAATGGTACGATTTTTATCTCTATGCAACGCTGGCACCGTTCTTTGCGGCTTTGTTCTTTCCTCCGGGGAATGACACGGCAGCTTTGCTTTCGGCTTTTGCCACATATGCGGCAGGTTTCCTTGTTCGTCCGTTCGGGGCGCTCGTTTTTGGACATCTCGGTGATTTGATGGGAAGGAAATATACCTTCCTTGTGACCATTCTCGTTATGGGTATTTCAACAGCGGCAGTAGGCTTCTTGCCAACTTATGCCTCAATCGGATGGGCGGCGCCGGTCATTCTTGTGACTCTCCGTCTTCTGCAGGGGCTTGCTCTTGGTGGAGAATATGGCGGCGCGGCAACATATGTGGCCGAACATGCCCAGCCGAATAAGCGGGGTTATGCCACCAGCTGGATTCAGACGACGGCGACTGCAGGCTTCTTCCTTTCGCTCCTCGTGATTGGGTGTAGCCGGACTTTTATCGAAGAGGCAGAGTTTAAAGAATGGGGATGGCGCTTGCCGTTCATGGTGTCGATCATTCTGCTGCTCTTCTCTCTGTACATCCGTATGAAACTCAATGAATCGCCTATTTTCAAACGGATCAAATCAGAAGGTAAAGCATCAAAGTCTCCCTTGCGTGATAGCTTCTTCAAATACCCGAACAACAAATTTGTTCTGTTGGCGCTTTTGGGCGCGACGGCAGGCCAAGGTGTGATCTGGTATACGGGGCAGTTCTATGCGCTCTTCTTCCTGACCATCACACTTAAGGTCGATTTCGTAACGGCGTACTTGCTGGTGGGGATATCACTCCTCATCGCCACGCCGTTCTTTATCGTCTTTGGTGGGTTGTCAGACAAGATCGGGCGCCTGCGCATTATATTGCTAGGGTGCTTGATCGGGGCGTTTACCTATATCCCGCTCTTTCATGGTTTGACACACTTTGTAAACCCGTCACTTGAAAGCTACCGCGAAAAAACACATGTGTCGGTGGCGGCTAATGATTGTGGTTTCCACATTTTTGTGTTGCCAGGGACTAAATTTACCAAATGTGACAAGGTCAAAGACTTCCTGACCAAGGCAGGGTTGGACTTCAAAGTTCTCCCGGGTGAAGAAGGCTCAACGGTTGTCACCCATATCGGAGATGAGGTTATTTCCGAAACGGATAACGGTGATAAGCTCGACGATGCCCCTTATAAGGCAGCGCTTGAGAAAACTGGTTACCCTGCCAAATTCAACAAGGACGATCTGCAATGGATCCCGACACTGGCTATTCTGACGGTGCTCGTGCTCTTTGTGACCATGGTCTATGGTCCGATTGCGGCTTACCTTGTGGAAATGTTTCCGACCAACATCCGCTACACCTCCATGTCCTTGCCGTACCATATTGGTAACGGTTGGTTCGGGGGGATGCTGCCACTCGTGGCAACAGCGATGGTGGCGGCCTCTGGGAATATCTACCAAGGTCTCTGGTACCCGATTGTTGTTGCCTTGATGACGGTTGTAATTGGGGGATTATTCCTCAAAGAAACTGTTGGAGCAGGGTACTTCCATAAAGATTCCCATGACCATTAGGCCATAGGCCTAACACCTTAAAACGGGGCCTTAGGCCCCGTTTTTCTTATGGGGGCGGCGGGAAAGAACAGAAAATAAAAGGGAAATGAAACGTGGTAAAAAAAACGCTTGCCTTCCCCCCCTAAATTTGAATATAAAGGCGCCTACTTAGTCACAAGGTCTGTCCCCTTCGTCTAGAGGCCTAGGACACCTCCCTTTCACGGAGGCGACACGGGTTCGAATCCCGTAGGGGACGCCAATTTTTCTTCCAAAATCATCCAATAATGTCTTATACTCCTTGGGAAACCTAGGGGATTTAAGCATTTCAATGTCCTAGATTTTCCCTCGATTTCCGATAAAATCCTACGATTGTGGGGGTATCGTGTGGGGGTATGTAACTGGATAACGATTGGATACCCCCATGTCTCTCTCGGATGTAGCTTGTAGAAACGCAAAACCAAAGGAAAAAGCCTATAAATTAACTGACTCTCTCGGGCTTTATTTACTAGTCAACCCGACAGGCAGTAAATTATGGCGGATGAAATATCGCTATTTCGGGAAAGAGAAGCTTCTCTCTATAGGTCAATACCCGCTCGTTAGCCTTCAGGAGGCCAGAGAAGAGCGGGACAAGGCTAGAAAGCTACTGGCAAGCCACCAAGACCCATCCCTGACTAAACAGGATGTCAAAAGAGCGGCTGCGGAGAGTGTTTCTAATACATTTGAGTTGGTAGCTAGAGATTGGCATGAACGATATAAAGTTAGATGGTCAGAAAAACACGCCCAGACCGTTCTGCGCCGTTTAGAGATAGACTTATTCCCAACAATCGGAAAACTCCCTATAAAAGACATTTCGACCGCAAGGCTGACCTCTACAATCGAAAAAATAGAGAATCGTGGAGCATACGAAATGGCTCGGCGTTGCCTCCAATACTCAAGAGCTATCTTTGCCTATGCTAAAATAAAGGGGAAAATAGACCATAACCCAGCAGATATTAAAGCAAGAGACTTTCTAACAAATCCAGAGCAGGGGCATTTTGCGGCTATGGAAGCAAAAGACCTACCCTCATTCTTGGAAAGATTGCATCGGAATGATGGACGTCTCAACATTCAAACAAAAATCGCTATGGAATTATTACTTCTGACCTTTGTGAGAACTGGCGAATTAAGAATGGCGCGCTGGGAAGAAATCGATTTCGAAAAAGCCCAATGGGTTATTCCAGGAGAAAGAATGAAAATGGGAAGAGATCATATAGTTCCACTCTCAAATCAAGCCTTAGAGTTATTCAAACAAATGCAAGAGATGAATGGTCACAGAGAATGGATATTTACAAACCAGCGTGACCCCAGAAAACCAATGTCGGATGGTGCTATTCTCATGGCGTTAAACCGAATGGGATATAGGGGTATTCATACAGGCCATGGATTCAGAGCATTAGCAATGACCACTATCATGGAAGAATTAGGCTATCGCTACGAAATCCCAGACATTCAACTTGCCCATGCTAAAGGGGATGATATTCGTCGTGCTTATGACAGAACAAAGTTTCTCCCCGAACGCATAAAGATGATGCAAGAATGGGCTAATTATATAGACACTCAGGCGTTGAGATAGGTGAGACATGGCAAAGGCAAAATCAAACGACCTTAAACCTCTCGGAAATGAAAATTCATATACCCTAGAATTTTTTGTCAAGTTGTGTGAAAAAATAAATCTTACCGATAAAAAGAAGAAAACAGACTTAGGGCGTTCTGTCGTTCTGGCTGCTCAAAAATACATGAGTCTTTATGGTGAACACCAAAGGCAGATAGCGGCACATGAGGTCGAGAAGGAACTTAGAAGGGTTATTAATCATATCGACAAAGCTGCGGATTCCTACGTGAAAGTTTGTGCCTCAGGAAACTATGGTACTGATATCGTCAACAATCTTTATAGCATTATCGTTGAAAAATACCCCTCTATGCGTGGCACATTGAATGAAATCCGCAGAGATAGGGGGTATGCCGTCATTACTTCACCAATTAAAGCATTGGATTTCTTGGCATCCATGAGTGATGCTATAGAACAAACAGTTAAAAATTTTCCGTCAAAAAGAACGGCCACCAAAAGTATTGCTTTGTATAATTGGATAATGATTTTATCTGCTGAGCTAGAGCCAATCCTTGGGCGAAAACTAGAACAAAGCCGCTATCAAAAAACTGATAAAGGTGGGGAGTATATTTCCAAAAAGGGAATGAACGACTCTGAACTGCTTTTGTTTATTATTGCCCCTCTCGACCCTAATGTCACAGTTTCCCAAATTGAAACCGCTCTCAAGGAGACACGCAAAGAGCGCCACGAATCCCCTTGGGATGATTACTTCCCGAAATGATATTTTATAGGGCGTAGAAAAAAATCCGATTTTTTTGAAAGAAATTTTCCGACCAGCTTTCTTTGAATCCCGACGGACGCTCGACTAACAATATTTGCATGAACCAAGCCAATTTTGGAAAGGATTGCAAATGTTGGATATACAAAAGAAAGAAAGATTCTTAAGGCTCGCTGACGTTAAAGAGCGAACGGGACTAAGTCGGAGTACCATTTATCTCAATATCAGCAAAGGCACATTCCCAAGAAATATCAGTCTTGGAAATCGTTGTGTTGCATGGCTAGAAAGTGAAATTGATGCATGGATGCAAGCCAGAATAACTCATAGATCAATGGCGTTGTAACCGAGGAAACTATGGAAGATTTAACCAAGTTAGACCAATTAAAAGGTCATGTAAAAAAGCCTTTATTAAAGGTTATACGAAAAAAGTGTTTGGATTGCTGTTGTAATCAACATTCGGAAGTTCGAAAGTGTCCCATTACGGATTGCTCTTTGTGGCCTTATCGTATGGGCAAGAATCCTTTTCACCAACGCAGTATGACTGACGAACAAAAGCAGGCTGCTCCCCAGAGACTAGAAAGATCGGAAATTGATACACAATAAAAGAATTGCCGTATAATAACGGGAGCACTTTTACTTGCCAGCGTCTATTGCAGCTTCCTCAATCCGCTTTGCTAGTTTCTCATGGTCAACGTATTTGAATACTTTGTATCCGTTAGACTCTAGTTTTGAGGGCGTTGTTCCAGCAGAGTCAGTATTTCCGTTCATGTCCTTTAGCTCATGAATTTGAATACCGATTATGCCGTTCCCTCGCTTGATAGATTGTTCTATCTCATAGTTAATATATTGTCTTCCCGCAGTTTTCGCTCCAATGCAAACAACTGTTACCGAGGTGTTTGCGAGCCCATCATCAATCATCTTTTTTATGGCGGCATCACCTTTCTTTTTTGCCTCTTCCCAAAGGGAGGCATCTTGAAAACCCGCCGCAGAACAACCTGTAATATTTGGTATGCTTCTTATCTGATTTACTCTCCAGATATCTCTTTGGTAGTGAAAACTAAAAAATACTCTCCGTGCCATGTTGATCCCCTTTCCTAGGAATAAATAAAAATTAGCATAACGATTAAAATTGCAACTATTAATGCCCCATGAAATACGATTAGAGTTTTGGAAAAGGTTGCATCGCACCAAGCATCATTAACTGAGGGAATTTTCATCGAGAAATCTATATCGTCTGGTTTATGCGCCCTCACAATGTCATACAGTTTGCGATACTCCCTTTCCAATGCAAGAAAGTAGCCATCCAAACCCCAAAATACTAAAGCGGGGATGAATGCGAGAAGTATGACCTCTGTCTTTGAGTCTTTTGCCGACAAAGCAAATAAAGCAGAGATCAAAATAACGCTCCAGCCTTTAAGAAGGAAAGAATTGGTAGATAGGCGGTTGATAACCCCTTGTATAAAGTCTAAATGTTTTAGCTTTCTATCCATATTCTATTTTCACCTTTAGGTATGCATTATTACTGCATTTTGTGATAAAGAAAGCAAGAAGGATTATCTGACTAGCTTTTCCTAAGTCTAATCCCTATCCACATTGAAATCATTTAATACTAAGGAATCATGATCTCCGGCAAATGTAAAACTTGCGCTATCGTATGGAGATTGACCATATTCCCATGTTGTACAAGTCCATTGTTTGGGAGGCTTGCCGCATACGCTTACATCAATATTTTTAGGATCACCAAACATGGCGAGTATTTCCTTTGAACTCATTCCCACATGCAATTTCATTATATTCTCAGTTGTAAAGCTCATTGGTAATGTAGAACACGCGGTTATCAACAGAGATGTAAGGCTAATAAAAAACAAAATAGTAAATATGCGCATTATAATTGCTCCTCAATTTCCTCAAATAAAAAGTAAAACGACCACCAGATTTCTCTGGTAGTCGGGGAGTTTAGAACCGCTCAATGAACGGCGCAGCGTATTTGCTTGCGCTATTATATTTCGCCGCCTCCCCGACCATAGGTCGAGAAAGCAACGTCATTGGTGACGGCCTGACGTTGTCGTAGGCCGCATTGAGAGAGGTTCTAACGCCCCAGAGCTCCCAACTGGAAGTTCATGCCACAACACTAAAGGAGCGATGAGGTATCGTCAATCTTTGCGGATATGAAGTGCTTCAAAAAAACTGGCTTAATATAGGCAAAAAAACAAAGATACTCTCCGTAGGGTGTTCTTTATGAGTAAAACCCCTCATGTTTATATTTTCATGCTTGCTAAGGCAGAAAATTGAAAAAGAAAGTGTAATAGAAGTGTGTGCCTCCCCCTTGAGGGGGACGGGAGGGGGTAAAAGTAAGTTGGAACAACTGTCTCTTGTCGTATATGTTCCAACTGACACCATTTAGGTGTCTAAAAATATTGTTTTGTGAAAATTGGAAACATAAACACAAAATGCTATGTTAAGATGGTTATGATGGCTAGGGAGTGTGTAATTTCCATGTGTTCGAAATCGAGTCATTCGACACCAATTCGAAGCCAGTTTTCCATAAAGTTGGACTGATGGGTATAATTGGGGGTATCAGAATTTACGCTTCTAAATTAATAAATAAAATCAATATGATATTAAATTAGTTAGGAATCCGTAGGGCCTCCCGCGCGCGCCGATAGTCATTGAGCTTTTTCGCCGACCTGTCCGCTATCTCCCCATCGTGCATTAAGTCATGATGTTTATCGCGGATTTGCTTGACTGTCCCACGGCTCCACCCGAATTTATGTGAAATTTCGTCATCAGGAGGGTGTTGTTCGTATTCCCCCCCCAAAGGTATGTTATCCATTTGAAATAGAACGTTTTCCATTAAGTTTATCTTAAATACGATGGGATAAGATGGAAGATGAAGAGGTATAAATTCCTCACAGGATACATACAGGAGT